>Ga0182030_10007886_pt1 | contig 22153 bp, 21 predicted proteins | sample 812S3MmetaG_FD_121299 | JGI IMG/M metagenome (GOLD analysis project Ga0182030, IMG submission 121299) | Permafrost microbial communities from Stordalen Mire, Sweden - 812S3M metaG (Illumina Assembly) | ecosystem: Environmental > Terrestrial > Soil > Wetlands > Permafrost | place: Sweden... | reverse complement strand
TTCCTTCCGGACGGTCGAGCGAGTAGCCGCGCGTGGCGTAGAGTTGCTGACGGCCGCGCCCCTCGACGCGCTCAAGCCGGAAACCTTCCTCCTCCTTCGGCCGGTTGACGATGAACGAAATGCGGATCGACTCGACGCCGTGGCTGGCGTCGAAACCGGAGAGGCGGATGTACTTGTCGCCGTGCAACTGGCGGCATTTGGTCAGCTCGATCAGCACGCCCTTGGCGTCCTTGAGATCGAACATCGGCAGGCCCCACATTTCCCAGTAGGTGTTGCGGGGATGCGGATCGTCGGTGTATTCGAGGTTCACCGCCCAGTCGTTCTCCAGGCAATACTGAACCTGCGTCAATATCTGATCGTCGGTGAGGTCAGGCAGGAATGAAAAGCAGCCTTGGGTGATACGCATGTCTGCGCTCCGTTTGTAGAAGAAAATCATGAGGGGAGGCTCCGCCGAGTTGCGTAGCAGAAGAGCCTCCCCTCGGACCCCGCGCGCGCCTCGCCCCGCCAAGGACAAGCGCACGAGGGAATGGCGTCACGACGCGGTCGGCGTCGGTAGGTAGTCGAGCTGGTCGGTCGAGGCGTAGTTGAAGGTCACCTCGCCCCAGGTGTCGAGCGCCTGGCGCAGCGGCGTGCAGCTCTTGGCGGCGTCGGCCAGAATAGTCGGCCCCTCATGCAGGTAGTCGCGGCCGGCGTTGCGCGCGAACACCATCGCCTCAAGAGCGACGCGGTTGGCGGTGGCGCCAGCCTGGATGCCGCCGGGATGACCGATGGTGCCGCCGCCGAACTGCAACACGACGTCGTCGCCGAACAGGTTGATGAGCTGGTGCATCTGACCGGCGTGGATGCCGCCCGAGGCGACCGGCATCAGCTTGTTGAGCGAGGCCCAGTGCTGATCGAAGAAGATTCCGTGCTCCAGACACAGCGGATTGAAGTTCTCGCGGCAGATGTCGTAGTAGCCCATCGTCGTCGCGGGATCGCCTTCGAGCTTGCCGACCACCGTGCCCGCGTGGATGTGATCGACGCCCGCCAGACGCATCCACTTGGCGATGACGCGGAACGATACGCCATGCGACTTCTGCCGCGTATAGGTGCCGTGGCCGGCGCGATGCAGATGCAGGATCATGTCGTTTTTGCGCGCCCACTTCGCCATCGACTGGATGGCGGTGTAGCCGATGACGAGGTCGATCATCACGATGTTCGAGCCGAGGTCGCGCGCAAAATCGGCGCGCTCGTACATCTCTTCCATCGTGCCGGCGGTGACGTTCAGATAGGAGCCCTTGACTTCGCCGCTCGCCGCTTGCGCCTTGTTGACGGCCTCCATGCAGTAGAGGAACCGGTCGCGCCAGTGCATGAACGGCTGCGAGTTGATGTTCTCGTCGTCCTTGGTGAAATCGAGCCCGCCCTTCAGCGCCTCATAAACCACGCGGCCGTAGTTGCGGCCGCTGAGGCCGAGCTTCGGCTTGACTGTCGCGCCGAGCAGCGGCCGGCCGAACTTATCGAGCCGCTCGCGCTCAACGATGATGCCGGTCGCCGGACCCTGGAACGTCTTCACATAAGCCACGGGAAAGCGCATGTCCTCGAGACGCAGCGCCTTCAGCGGCTTGAAGCCGAACACGTTGCCGATGATCGAAGCCGACAGGTTGGCGATCGAGCCCGGCTCGAACAGGTCGAGATCGTAGGCGATATAGGCGAAGAACTGGCCGGGCGTGTTCGGCACGGGATCGACGCGATAGGCCTTGGCGCGATATTTCTCGGTCGCGGTCAGGCGGTCGGTCCAGACAACCGTCCAGGTCGCCGTGGAGGACTCGCCGGCGACCGCCGCCGCCGCCTCGACCTCGTCCACACCGTCCTGCGGCGTGATGCGGAACAGCGCAATGACGTCCGTGTCCTTCGGAACGTAGTCGGGCTCCCAATAGCCCATCTTGCGATATTCCATCACGCCGGACTTGTAGCGGTCCTTGCCTTTGACGGTTTGCGAAGCCTGCACGTTCATTGCTCTCTCCAAGGCAGTAGGCAGTAGTGAGTAGGCAATAGGGGAAGCGTCGGCGATAGCAGGAGATCCCTGCTGCCTACTCGCGACCGCCTCGATCAAAGCGTTCGGCGGCGGCGCTCGATCAGTTTGAGGATCATCGGGGTGAGGATGAGCTGCATCGCCAGATCCATCTTGCCGCCGGGGATGCAGACGGAGTTGGCGCGGCTCATGAAACTGCCGTCCATCATGGATAGCAGATACGGGAAGTCGATGCCGTGCGGGTCGCGGAAGCGGATGACCACTATCGACTCGTCAGGCGTCGGAATCCAACGCGCGATGAACGGATTGGAGGTGTCTACCGTCGGCACGCGCTGAAAGTTGATGTCCGTCTTGGTGAACTGCGGACAAATATAGTGGATGTAGTCGGGCATGCGCCGCAGGATCGTGTCGGTCACCGCCTCGGTCGAGTAGCCGCGCGACGCGCGGTCGCGGTGCAGCTTCTGGATCCATTCGAGGTTGATGACAGGCACGACGCCGATCTTGAGATCGACGTGTTTGGAGACGTCGATCCCGGCATGCTCGACGCAGCCGTGCAGGCCTTCGTAGAACAACAGATCCGAACCGGGCTCGAACTCGCGCCACTCGGTGAAGTTTCCCGGCGCGACGCCGTGGGTCTCGGCTTCGATCGCGTCGTGGATATAGGTGCGCGTGAGCCCCGTGCCCTTGCGAGCGTAGTCGGAGAAGGTGCGGTCGAGATCCTCGAACAGGTTCGCGTCGGGACCGAAATGGCTGTAGTGGTTGTCGCCTTTCGCGGCGGCCTCCTTCATCTTCTCGCGCATATCGGTGCGGTTCCACCTATGGAAGGCGTCGCCCTCGATATAGACGGAGTTGATCTTCTCGCGGCGGAAGATCTGCTCGAACGTCCTTTTGACAGACGTCGTTCCCGCGCCGGAAGATCCGGTGATCGCGATGATTGGATGTTTGACCGACATTTCGCCCTCCCCCTACGAAGCTCGCCACAGGCCGCGCCGATTGAACAGCGGCGCCCGCGCGGCCGAGCGGTGGCCGTCGAGGAAATAGGTCCGCACCAACTCGACCTTGTCGGTGGAGCCGAAGATCAGCGGCGTGCGCGCGTGGACGTCGTCGTATTCTATGTCGAGAATACGGTTGATCCCGTCGATGGCGAGGCCGCCGGCCTGCTCGATGAGAAAGGCGACGGGATTGGCCTCGTAGAGCAGGTGCAGCCGGCCCTTGCCGTAGCCCGGCCGCGCGTCGTCGGGATAGAGATAGACGCCGCCGCGCACCAGCACGCGAACCACGTCGGCGACCATCGAGGCGACCCAGCGCATGTTGAAGTCCTTGTTGCGCGGGCCTTCGACGCCCATCAGGAGGTCGTCGACATAGGCCTTCACTGGATCGGGCCAGTGGCGCGAGTTGGACATGTTGATCGCGAATTCGTTGCGCCCCTCCGGCACGCTTGCGTGCTGATTGGTGACGTAGAACAGCGAACTCGCGGGATCGAGCGTCGCGATATGCGTGCCCGAGCCGGTGGTGAAGATGAACGAGGTCTGCGGCCCGTAGAGCACAACCGCCGCCGCGCGCTGGGCGTGGCCGGGCTTGAGGAAGTCGGCCGCCTTGGCTTCGCCTGCCGCAGGCGCGTCGAGCACCGAAACCACCGTGCCGATGGTCATGTTGATGTCGATATTGGAGGAGCCGTCAAGCGGATCGACCGCGACGAGGAACTTGCCGCCCGGCGAAAGTTGCGCGATGTCCTCGCGCTCCTCGGAGGCGAAGGCTCGCACCGAGCAGTCGCTGAGGCCCTTCTCGAATGAGGCGTCGGCGAACAGGTCGAGCGCCTTCTGGGTGTCGCCGTCGGTGTTGACGCCGACCGCGGCGCCGAGCGCCCCGGCGATAGGCCCGCGGCGAATATGCGTTGCGACCGCGCGCGAGGTGGCGGCGACGGCGGCGAGCGTGTCGGCGAGATCGGCCGGCGCGGTGGCGCGCAGGAATTCCTGCAGCTCTGATCCCAGTCCCGGCGTAGTCATCGCCTGTCCTCCCGGCCCTGCGTCATTTCGACAGCATTTGACCTAGAGGGCTTCCTTGCCAAAGAAAACTGAATTAAATTGCCCCTCGTGTTAGATTCAATCTAATGAGGCGTCATGCGCAACAGCGCTTTCGAGCAGGCCCGCGCCAAGCAGGTCACTTTCGCGCAACTGCAGACCCTGATGGCGATCGCCGAGGCCGGCTCGCTCATTGCCGCCGCGGAAGCGCTCAACATGACCCCCGCGGCGCTGACCGCGCGCGTGAAAGGTCTCGAGGAGGCGATGGGCATTACGTTGTTCGGGCGCACGCCTAACGGGCTGAAGCTCAATTCCGCGGGCGAGATCGCGCTTGTCCATGTCGAGGGCATCGAGCGCGCGGTCAAGGAAATGCTGGACGCGATGGATGACCTGCGGCTCGGCCGCGGCGGCAGGCTGTCGGTGGCGGTCGTCTCGACGGCGAAATATTTCGCCCCGCGGCTCATCGCCGCATTCGTCGGCGAATATCCCAAGCTGGAGCTGAAATTCCTGATCGGCAACCGCGACGAGACCATCTCGCTTTTACGCTCGCATGACGCCGATGTCGCGCTCGCCGGCCGCCCGCCCGCCGATCTCGCCGTCGAGAAGGCGATGATCGGCCCGCACCCTTATGTCATCATCGCGCCGCCGACGCATCGGCTGGCGGGAAAAGTCGGCCTCAAGCGCGACGCACTGGCGGGCGAGGCGTTCCTGTTCCGCGAGGCGGGCTCCGGCACGCGCTCGCTGTTCGATTATTTTCTCGGCGACACGCCGATTCGGCAGGCGCAGCCTGGCATCGAACTCGGCTCCAACGAAACGATCAAGCAGGCGGTGATGGCGGGCCTCGGCGTGGCGCTGATCTCCGCCCACACGATCGCCGCCGAGATTGTCGACGGGCGGCTGGTGACGCTCGATATCGAGGGCCTGCCGATCGTCAGGCAATGGTTTGTACTGCATCGCGCCGACCGGCCGCTGTCGCCCGCCGCCCGCGCGTTCCAGGATTTTGCGAAGCGGCGCGGCGCGGAGTTCCTGCCGAAGACTTGAGGCTGGCTACCCAGCGAAAATCGGGACGGAGTCTTGCAAATAGGTCAGCAATGCTGTCTTATCTCTCAGGGAGGAGATCGCCTGTGAACGCCCATTTCCGCTACGCCCGCCGCATGGACGGCATGAAAGCCTCCGAGATCAGAGAGTTGCTGAAGCTGGTCGACCGGCCGGAGGTGATCTCCTTCGCCGGCGGCATACCGGACCCGGCGATGTTCCCCGCAGAGGCCGCCCGCGTGGCCTACGCCAAGGCGCTGCGGCGTCCCAATGCGGCGCTGCAATACGGGATCAGCGAGGGCTACGGCCCCTTACGCGAGTGGATCGCCGCGCAAATGTTGCGCGACGGCGTTGCGGCGACGGCGGACAACATCCTCATCACCGCCGGCTCGCAGCAGGGGCTCGACTTCCTCGCCAAGGCGCTCATTTCGCCGGGCGACGCCGTGCTGACGCAATACCCGACCTATCTCGGCGCCTTGCAGGCGTTCTCCGCCTACGAGCCCAGCTACGACCGGCTGCGGCTCGACGGGGGTAACAGGACGCCCGCTTCCTATCTGGGCCGCGCGGCGGCGAGGGGCGGGGCGGTGAAGGCGCTATATCTCGTGCCCGACTTCGCCAACCCGACCGGCCTCAGCCTGAGCCTGCCGGAGCGCGAGGCGGCGCTCGGCCTCGCGCGCGAACTCGACGCCGTCGTCATCGAGGACGCGGCCTATCGCGCGCTGCGCTTCTCCGGCGAAGACCTGCCCAGCCTGCAGGCGCTCGACGTCGCGGCGACCGGCGGATTGGAGGCGAGCCGCGTCGCTTATCTCGGCACGTTCTCCAAGACGGTCGCGCCGGGAATGCGCGTCGGCTGGGTCTGCGCCTCGCGCGACCTCATCGCGCGGCTCACGCTGATCAACCAGGCGAGCGCGCTGCATGTCTCGACGATCAATCAGATCGCGATGTTCGACATCGCCGCCGGCGGCCTGGACCCGATCATCGCCGTCGCGCGCGCGAATTACCGCCGCAAGCGCGACGCGCTGCTCGACGCGCTGGAGCGCTATGCGCGGGACCTCGCCTGGACCGTTCCGGAAGGCGGCCTGTTCTCCTGGGCGACGCTGCCGGAGGGGGCCGATGCGGCGGCGCTGTTGCAACGCTCGCTGGCCAAAGTCGGCGTCGCCTTCGTGCCGGGGGCTGCGTTTCATCCCGACGGGAGCGGCGCCAATACGCTGCGGCTGTCCTATTCGCTGCCGACGACGGAACGCATTGAGGAAGGGATCTGGCGGCTGGCGAAGGTGCTTTGATTGTTGAAGCACCGCCCTCTCGTCATGGCCGGGCTTGTCCCGGCCATGACGGAAAGGGCGCCGTTTTGACTCCGTCTAAATGCCTGCAAGCCCGGGCATGACGCAGAGATCTCCCCCTCCCCTCACCGCGCCGACATGATGTGATTGCGCACGACGGGATAGATCTGCGCCTCCCAGCGCTTGCCGTTGAACACGCCGTAATGCCCGACGCCCGCCTGCAAGTGATGCGTCTTCATGTAGGGCCGAAGCCCCGCGCAGAGATCCTGCGCCGCCAGCGTCTGGCCGACCGAGCAGATATCGTCCTTCTCGCCCTCGACCGTCAGCAGGAACGTCTTGCGGATCGCGCGCATGTCGATCTTGCGGCCCTGGTAGAGCATCTCGCCCTGCGGCAGCAGACAGCGCTGGAACACCTGATCGACCGTCTCCAGATAGAAATCCGCCGTCATGTCCATGACGGCGAAATATTCGCGGTAGAACTCGGCGATTGCCGCGGCCTTGGCGTCGTCGCCGACTGCGCGATGGCGCCAGAAGTCGAGGAAGGCGCTCTGATGCCGCGCCGCATTCATGCTCATGAACGCGGAGAGCTGCACGAAGCCGGGATAGACCTTGCGCCCCCGCCCGGCGAGCTTGCGCGGAACCGTCGCGATCAGATTGTCGCGAAACCATTGCAGCGGCTTTTCGTTGGCGAGCTTGTTGACGCCGTTGGGAGCGATTCGCACGTCGATCGGCCCGGCCATCAGCGTGAGGCTCTGCGGCTGCGTATTGGCGCCCTCCATCGCCAGCACGGCGCAGGCCGCGAGCGCGCTGACCGTCGGCTGGCACACCGCGACGATATGGCAGTCCTCGCCGAGAAAGCGCGCGAAATCGACGAGATGGCGCGTATAGGCCTCCAGGTCGAACACGCCCGCCGCCAGCGGAACGTCGCGCGGGTTGATCCAGTCGGTGACATAGACCTCGTGGTCGCGCAGCAGCGTGCGCAACGTGCCGCGCAGCAGAGTCGCGAAATGGCCGGACATCGGCGCGGCCAGCAGCACCTTGGGTTCGTCCTTCGCGCCCTCGCGGCGGAAGCGGGTCAGATGGCAGAAAGGGGTCGAGAGGACCACGCTCTCGCTCACCGGGACCATCTCGCCACGTACAGAGACCTCGGTCACGCCGTAGTCGGGCCGTGTGTGGGTGAAGCCGAACAGCGCAAAGCCTTCGAGCGCCGCTGAGCCCCAGGCGAAAGGAACGCTCGGAAAGAAGGCGTTCCACGCCCGCAGCGGCCCCGCGGCGCCGGCGGCGAAAGCGCGCAGGGGATCGACCGCATCCGCCATGAACTGATAAGATTCGTACAACATCAACGCCTCTCGCGGGACGGCCTATGCTAAAAGCGCGCCGCATGGCATGGCGCTTGCTCCGCCCCGGACATCCCGCCGGTCAAGAATTTCAAGCAGGAACGACACATGGCCGCCGCCACCCTGACCCTGAGTAGCAAGAATTATTCCTCGTGGTCGATGCGCGGCTGGCTTATGGCCAAGCTGGCCGGGATAGATTTCGAGGAAGTTATCGTCGAACCCGATAACGCCGACGCGCGCGCGGAAATCCTGCTGCTGTCGCCCTCGATCCTCGTGCCCTGCCTCTGTTACGAAGGCGTGCGCGTGTGGGACACGCTCGCCATCGGCGAGTTCCTGCACGAAATCGCGCCGGACAAGGGGCTTCTGCCGAGAGATCGGGCGGCGCGGGCGCACGCGCGGGCAATCTGCGGCGAGATGCATTCCGGTTTCGTGTCGCTGCGGCAGGCTCTGCCGATGAATATCAAGGGGCATTTTCCGAATTTCAAGATCTGGTCGAAGGCGGAAGCCGACATCGAGCGCATCAAGGCGATCTGGAGCGACTGCCTGGCGCGTTATCACGGCCCCTTCCTGTTCGGCGCCGCGACGCTCGCGGATGCGATGTACGCGCCGGTCGTCAGCCGTTTCCGCACCTATGACGTAAAGCTCACCGGCGCGCTGCAAGATTACGCAGAGCGCATATGGACTCTGCCCGCCGTCGTCGAATGGCGCGAGGCGGCGCTCGCCGAGAAGGAGGAGATCGAAGAACTGGAGGTTGAGTTCTAGCGGATCAAATCTAACGCTTGGCGCGCCATGCGTCTTTCGCAAAGTGCAGATAAGGGCCGGGGCCGTCAGCCCCTTCGTCCTGAGGCGCGCAGCGAAGCGGAGCCTCGAAGCACGCTCGGTTAGAACGACCGCTCGTGCAATCAACTGTCGCCAGCAAGCCGCCAGTTCTTTCCCAATGGCGCGGGCGGCGGCGGGCGGCGGCCACGGCGGTTTTAGCTGGAGCGTGGTTCGAGGCTCCGCTTCGCACCTCACCACGAGGGGGTGGGTGGCGCAAGCGTCTCCTCATCGCCTTTCTGCGACATTCCCGACAAGCGCCGAGTTTTACGCCGCTCTCTTCGTCTGACCAGCGATCACGGCGGGATGGATGGCTTCGCTTCGCTCGCTATGACGGCGGGCGTCAGCCAGCCCGAACGTTAACCTCGAATTTTTACCCCGTTCTTTTACGCCGCCGAAATCGCGTTGCGCGATAACAGCTCCAGTGTTGCGTCAAGCGGAGCCAGCCCCATGTCGACGACGACCCCCGATGCGGCGGAGCTGCGCCGGTCGATCTACGACAAGGGCGCTGCGAATCGCACCGATCTCGTCGGCCTGATCGGTCTCGGCCCCGAAATGGGCGACGATGCCGAATTCATCGCGCTCGTCGCCGATGTCGCGCGCGACGTCATCGTCAACGGCGCCGTCCCGCCCGGCTATATCGGCGAAGAGGACGCCGACTGGCTCACCGCCCGGCTCGGCGACGGCGGCGGCCTTTCGTGCCGCGCCGAGTTCGAGACGCTCAAGTCGGTCCTCGCCCACGCAGTCAGCGCGCCCTCGTCGCTCGTCGCTTTTGGTGTGCGCGAGATCGAGCGCGCCATCCTCACTGGCCGGCGTGGCCCGCTCGGCGGCGTCGAGCACGAGCCCGGCATCGTCACCGCCGCGGATGTCGAGGCCTTGCGCGTCGTCGCCTTCGCGCCGACCGCCGGCGCCGCCGCCCATGTCGACCGCGCCACCGCCGAGGCTTTGTTCGACATCGCCCACGCGACGGCGACGGCGCAAAACGATCCCGCCTTCGCCGAGTTCTTCGCCCGCGCGATCGGCAACTATCTCATCGGCGCCGTCTTCGTCGCCGCACCGCGCCGCGAGGAGACGGGCGCCGGCTTTGCGCTCGGCCTCGGCGGCTTCCTCAAGAGTCTGGCCGGCGGCCTGTTGGCTCCGAACGCCGCCGACGGCCGCAAGTCCGTCGACCAGCTCGCCGAGGAACGCTACCACGAGGAAAACGCCGAGACCGAGGCGCGGCTCGCGGCGGCGGCGACGATCGACGCGGGCGAGGCGAGATGGATTCTGGCCCATCTCACGCGCGGCGGCGAACTCTCGGCGGCGGAGCGGCGCCTGCTCGGCTTCCTGCGCGAGGAATCGACTAACGCGCCGGCGCAGATTGCGGCGCTGTTCGACGCCGCCGCCTGAGGCGCGCAAGGCTAAAGCAAGTTCGGAGCGTTAAAGAGTCCCTAATCCGCCTCGTCAGTGGAAAGGGACAATCATCCTTACCCCCCGCGCCACATCAGCCGGCTTTGGCGCGCTCGCCGTCGCAGCGCTCGTCGCGGCGGCTTGCGGTTGGCTGTTTCCGGCCGCCCTGCCCTTCGGGCTTGGAGCGCTCGCAGGAGTCGTCGGCGCTTTCGCCGTCGTGCGGCAGACCTTCGCCATCCGCCTTGCTCGCGTCGGCGGCCCCACGCGCCGCGGCGTCGACCCGCTCGACCGCCTGCGAGACCGCCTCGCCGCGCTCGAAGCCGCGCGCGAGGCCGGCGTCACTGAGGCCCGGACGGCGGCCGCCGAGGCGGAGCGCCAGGCGGCCGAAGCGGAGGCCGAGGCGGACCGGCGCGCGGAGGCCGCGCGGGCGGAGGTCACGCGCTCAGTGGCGACGGCGTTGAAGGCGCTCGCCGACGGCGATTTGAGTCTCCGGCTCGACACGCCCAATCTCGCTCGCGAATACGACGCGGCGGTCGCGCTCTACGGCAAGACTGTATTTGCGCTCGCCTCCAGCGCCTCCGCGATCGGCGCCAGGGTGCGCGAAATCGCCGAGAACGCGGAAGGGTTGGCCCGCGGCGCGCGCGAGGAAAGCGGACGGCTGGCGCCGGCGCGCGAGACGCTGCGCGAGGCGTACGAGAAAATTGCGCGCGTCGACCGCGACGGCCGGCAAGCCAGCGAGGCGGCGGCGAACCTCGACGCGGCGCTGCAGACCGCGCACGGGGCGCTCGGCGACGGCGCGGCGACGCTGGAGCGGGTCGCCGGCGCGCGCGGAACCATGAGCGAACTCATCGAGAGCATCGACGGCTTCGCGTTCCAGACCCACCTCATCGCGCTCAACGCGGGGGTCGAGGCGGCGCGCGCGGGCGAGGCGGGACGCGGCATCGCCGTCGTCGCGCAGGAGCTGCGCGGTCTCTCGCAACGCTCGAGCGAAGCGACGCGCGCGCTCAAGAGCACGCTGACCGCGCTGGCTTCCGATTCGAGCAAGAGCGCCGCCGCGCTGCGCGAAGTCCTGAGCGGGAGCCAGCGCGCGCCGCCGCCGCTCCCCCTGACGACCGTCCGGCGCCAGGACGAGGGCTGGCTCGGCGCTCTGGAGACGGCGTTGCTGGCGGCCGAGGCGCGCGTGCTGCGCGACGCCGAAGCGGGCGAGGCCGTCGGCGATGCGAGCCGCTCGCTGGAGGCGCTGGTCGCCAAGCTCGCGGCGCTCGCCGGACATTTCCGCCTGCCCGGCGCGACGGGCTACGAGATTCCGCCGGCGCCCGCCCCGGCTCGCGCCCTGCCGCCGCCGCTGCCGCGCGCGCGCCCGCTTCGTCTCAAGGCGGGCTAGAAAAGCTCGTATTTTTCCGGCGCGACCGCCTCGGTTTCGTCGGGCGCGTCGGGACTGCCGAGCTTGGCGCCGAGTTCGGCGAGCAGCACGCAGCGCGAGGCGCCCTTGGCGTCCAGCCGCCAGTCCGGCGGCATCATTCCGCTCAAGGCGTCGAGGAAATCGGCGACGCCGAGAATTTTCTGCTGCAGATGGTCAAGTTTCTGCAGCTCCAGCATCTGGTCGGAGCCCGCCTCGCCGGCGAGCGCGATGGCGAGCCCGACGATCTGCTCCATCTCCTCGACCATCGTGATCGTCTTGCGCAATTCTCGCGAACTGCGGCGCAGCGTAGCGGCGGCCTCTTCCCGATGCGCGCCTTGAACTTGCAACTTCATGCCACGCTCCCGCAACCCTTGACGCAACTGATTTCAGAAAAGGTCGATCTCGCCCGCATGCGAGCGCGGCGCCAACCGCGTCGGCGGCGGCTCGGCGACCTGGGCGATATAGCTCTGCAGCGCCCGGCCCGATCCCGGCCAGAACTGGATGCGCCGCCCCTGGTTGCCGCCGGTGTCGCCGCCGACGATCTTGATGCCCTCGTAGGCCAAGAATTTCTTGGCGAAATCGGCGTTCTTGCCGCCGATGTCGGAAAGCCCCGACATCATGCGCGCGCCGCCGAACAGCTTGGCCTCCAGCCGGTCGCGCTGCGCGCCCTGTCGCATGAGGCCATTGAGCAGCAGCTCCATCAGATGCACGCCGATCCGCTCACTGTCCTTGGACGAGCCGACGTCCGCGCCCGGCAGCAGGAAATGGTTCATGCCGCCGATTCCCGTCACGGGATCGCGGATGCACGCCGCGACGCAGGAGCCGAGCAGCGTCGTCAGCACGACATCCCGGTCGTTGCTGACCTTGAACTCCCCCTGCACAATGTTGACGCGCTTGAGGTGCTCATGTCGGGTCATGTCAGACGTCCAACCACGGCCTCTATCGCGGCGCGGATCGTCTTTGTCGTGTAGGGCTTGGCGATGAAGTTGTTGAGCCCCATAGTTCGCCCGCGCTCGACGAGCGACTTGTCGGGGCTGCCGGTCACCAGAATGAAGCCGACCTTGGCGGTCGGCCCGTTGCTGCGCAAGGCCTTGAGCAGCCCGAGGCCGTCGAGGTTGGGCATATACTGATCCGAGATGACCAGATGCACGGGCTTGGCCTTGATCTGAGTGAGCGCGTCGGCGCCGTCCTTGGCGAGCGCGAGATTGGTGATGCCCATGTCGTGCAGCGATTCCGTCATCAGCATGCGACTGACGGAAGTGTCGTCGACGACCATCACTTCCAGTTGTTTTGCGGCGGTCATGACCGTCAGTCCTTAACTCGAGTGGTAAGTGCGGCGACGTCGGCCGCGATGGATTGCAGCGGCGCCTGTTTCTCGACGGCGCCGATCTGAAAGGCGACCTTCGGCATTCCATAGACCACGCAGGTCGCCTCGTTCTGACCGATCGTGTGTGCGCCGGCCTTGCGCATCGCGAGCAGCCCCTGCGCGCCGTCGCCGCCCATGCCGGTGAGAATGACTCCGACCGCCTTGCCTCCCAAATTGCGCGCCACCGAATGAAACAAAGCGTCAACCGAAGGCCGGTGGCCGCTCACCGGATCGCCCTCGCGCAGCACACAGCGCAACTGCTCGGCGCGCGACACCTCGAGATGCGCGTGCGTGCCGGGCGCGACATAGATATTGCCGGGCAGGATCGGCGCCCCGTGCGTCGCCTCGTGAACGCGCGGGCTGCAGATCCGGTCGAGCCGCTCCGCGAAGCTTTTCGTGAATGGCGAAGGCAGATGAATGGCGATCAGCGTCGGCGCGCATTGTTTGGGAAACTGCGACAGGATCGTCACCAGCGCCTCGACGCCGCCGGTCGAGGCGCCGATCGCGACCAGCTTGCCGCTGAGCGCTGTCGCCGGCGATCGCCCATTGGGCGACGGCGTCGTCGAGGCGGCCCGCAGTTCGGCGCGGATCGGCGCGGAGTCGCGCAGCTTGGCGCCGGCCGCCGACCTGACCTTTTCCGCCAGCATGGCGAAGGTGTTGGGGTGCTCCGACGAAGGTTTGGCGACGCAATCTATAGCGCCGAACTCCATCGCCTGAATGGTGATCATCGCGCCGCGCTCGGTCAGCGAGGACACCATGATTACAGGGAGCGGACGCAACCGCATCACCTTTTCCAGGAACTCGATGCCGTTCATCCGCGGCATTTCGACGTCGAGCGTCATCACGTCGGGGTTCAGTTGTTTGATCGCCTCGCGCGCCTCAAGGGGATCGGCGGCTTCGCCGCACACGACGATGCCCTTGTCGGAGCTGAGCGTCTGGCGGATCAGCGCACGCATCGAGGCGCTGTCGTCGACAATCAGGACACGGACCGGTTTCATCGCTTGCGGTCTCCCAAAAGGCGGTAGGTCGACACGCCGTCGCTGCGCACGTGCTCGGCGGCCGGTCCGGTCACCCGCTCGGAGTGACCGATATAGAGCGCCCCTTCCGGGGTCAGCCGGGGCAGGAACTTGCGCCATATCTCCTGCTGCGTAGGCTCGTCGAAATAGATGACGACGTTGCGGCAGAAGATGGCCTGGAACTGGCCCTGCATCGGCCAGGATTCGATGAGATTGAGCTGCCGGAACGTGACCAGCCGCCGCACGGCCTCGTTGACGCGCCAGTGCGGACGATCTCCGCCGGCCGGCTCGAAGAAGCGGCGGCGCAGTTCGATACTGACGCCATCGAGCTGCTCTTCCGAATAGACGCCCGCCTCCGCCGTCGCGAGCACCGCGCGGTCGATGTCGGTTGCGAGAATCTTCACCTCGTGTCCGGCCGCCTCGGGCCAAGCGGAAAGCAGCGTGAGCGCGATGGAGTAAGGCTCCTGACCCGTCGAGCAGGCGGCGGACCACAGCCGTATGCGCTGCCCGCGTCCGGCCTGTAAAAATTGCGGAAGCATCTTTGCCTTCAGGTGATCGAAGTGGTGCGGCTCGCGGAAGAATTTCGTCACGTTGGTTGTCAGCGCGGTCAGCATTTCCTGCCGTTCGGCATGGCCCTCGGGGCTCGCCACCAGATCGCAATAGTCGCGGAACGCTTGCATCCGGAGCGCCCTCAATCGCTTGGCGAGCCGCGCATAGACCAGCGCCGCCTTGCCTTCGGTAAGATTGATGCCCGCATCCGCGTAGATCATCTGGCTGATGCGGCGGAAATCGTCTTGGCTGAGCGTGAACTCGCCGGGAAGCAGCGTTTCAGCCGAAGCCGATCGGGTTGACGACTTCACCGGCAAGCTCATGCCGCTTCGCCTACCATCGCCGGCATGACGCTTTCGAGCGCGATCAGGCTGATCATGCGATCGTCGATCGCCATGACGCCGAGCACGAAGGCGCGAGCGGCCTCGGAGCCGACGTCGGGCGTCGGCTGCACCTTGTCGGCTGGCATGTTGATGATGTCGGAAACCGCATCGACCAGCAGGCCGACCACCTGCCGCCCGGTCTGGGCGACGATGATGACGTGGCGCGCCGTCGGCTCGGTGGGCGCGAAGCCGAGGCGGTCGGCCAGATCTATGATCGGCAGCACGACGCCCCGGAGGTTGATGACGCCGCGCACAAAACCCGGCGCGCGCGGCAACTGGGTCGCCGGCGTCCAGCCGCGGATCTCGCGAACGGACATGATGTCGACGCAATAGAACTGCGAGCCGATGCGGAAGGTGATGTATTCGCGCGCGCCGGTGTTCGCCTTGGTTTCGATCTCAGCCATGACTTTATCCCGCTAACAGCATTTCGGAGGGCGTGTTTCGGCCGGTGGACGCATTGACGATGGCGTCCGCGTCGAGAATGAGCGCAATGCGACCGTCGCCGAGAATGGTCGCCGCGGCGATGCCTTCGACATGGCCGTAGTTGGCCTCCAGGCTCTTGATTACGACCTGCCGCTGGTCCTGGATCGCGTCGACCATCAGCGCCGAGCGCACGCCGCCCTCGGTCTCGATCAGCAACGTCACGCCCGCCATCGGATCGGCGCGTTCGGAGCGGAAGCCCAGCGCGTAACCGACGTCGATCAATGGGGTGAAGCCGCCGCGGATGCCGATCACCTGACTGTCGGGGCCGAGGCCGTAGACCTCGCCGCCTTTCGGCTTCATCGTCTCCAGGATCGAGTTGAGCGGCACGACCAGCGTCTGGTCGGCGACCTTGACCACCATGCCGTCGAGCACGGCGAGCGTCAGCGGCAGACTCAACGAGAAGGTCGAGCCGTGGCCGGGCTTGGTGGTGATCGAAATGCGGCCGCCGAGCGCCTGGATCGAGCGCTTGACCACGTCCATGCCGACGCCGCGGCCGGAAATGTTGGAGACCGTCTCCGCGGTCGAGAACCCCGGCATGAACAGGAGATTGTCGATCTCCGCGTCCGTGAGCAGCGCGTCGGCGGCGATGAGCCCCTTCTTGATCGCGATCGCCTTGACCTTCTGCCGGTCGATGCCGCGCCCGTCGTCGGCGACCTCGATCACCACGCGGCCGGACTTGTGCGCGGCCGAAAGCCTGACCTCGCCCTGCGCCGCCTTGCCGGCGGCGATGCGCTGGTCCGGCCGCTCCAGGCCGTGATCGACGGCGTTGCGGATCATGTGCGTCAGCGGATCGGCGAGCCGCTCGATCACGGTGCGGTCGACTTCGGCCCCCTCGCCTTCGGTCTTCAGCCGCACATTCTTGCCGGTCGCGTCGGCGATCTCGCGCACGATGCGGCTCATGCGCTGGAACAGCGGCCGCACTGGCTGGGCGCGGATCGCCATCACGCTCTCCTGGATCTCGCGCGTCAGATGTTCGAGATCGTCGAGGCCGGTGGCGATCGAGGCGTTCTTGACCGCGCCCGCCTCCAGCACGCGCTGCGTCAGCATGGCCTGGTTGATGACCAACTCGCCCACGAGGTTGATGAGCCGGTCGACGCGGTCGAGATCGACGCGGATCGTGTTCTGCGTCGCGTTGTTGGCGCCGTTCGCGTCGGCCTTGGCGGCCTCGCGCGGTGGCGGGGCCGTGGCCTTGACCGCTTCGAGCGCGGCCGTGACCTCTTCGAGCGCGGGCTTCGCCTCCTCGACGACGGCCACGACTTCCACGACTGGCGCGGCGGCGGGCTCCGGCTCGGGCTCGGGCGGCGTCTCGCGAGTGAAGTCGATCACTTCGATGTCGAGGTGGCAGTCGCCGTCGACGAATTCGAACACCGACTGAACGGTGGCGAGATCCTGATCGCTGCGCAAGGTCGCGCGCCAGGAAAGATAGGACTGCTCCGGCTCCAGATCGGCGAGCAGCGGAATGTCGGCGGTCTCGCAATGCACCGTCAGCGCGCCGAGCCGCGACAGTTCGCGCATCAGCCGCGTCGTCTCGTTGCCCTTGGCGTAAAGCTCCGGCTTCGGCTTGAAGATGATGACGTATTCGTTGACGTCCGGTTCGAGCGCGAGCGCGACCGGCTCCCAGCCGAGCGCGGCGAAGGGATTGTTGTCCGCCTCCTCGGCCGGCGCCTCCTCCGCATTCGCTTCGCCCGTCTTCTGCTCGCAATGCGCGTTCAGCTCGACGATCAACTCGTTGGAGCGCGCGTCGTCGAACGTCCCGCCCTCGCGCGAGAACGTAACGAGATCGGCGAGCACATCGGCCGCGCGCAGCATCGACTTCATCACCGGAGTCGCGGGCGCGAGCTGGCCGGTGCGGATCTTGTCGAGCGTGGTCTCGAACACGTGCGCAAACTTGACGAGCTTGTCGAGCTTGAACGCGCCGGCGCCGCCCTTGATCGAGTGCACCGCACGGAACACGGCGTTAACCGTTTCCTCGTCGCCCGAGCCGTTCTCCATCGCCAGGAGCCCGGTCTCGAGTTCGCCGAGTTGTTCTTCGCACTCCTGGAAGAACGTATCTTTAATCGCCTGCATCGGATCCATGACGGCCCCCGGATGAGCTTAGGCAGCTACGCGACGAATCACGTCGACCAGCTTGACCGGATCGAATGGCTTGACGATCCACCCCGTCGCGCCGGCGTTCTTGGCGCGCATTTTCTTGTCCGGGTCGCTCTCGGTGGTGAGCACCAGGATCGGCACGACGCGAAAGCGGTCGATCCGGCGCGCGCCCTCGATGAAACCGAAACCGTCCATCTTGGGCATGTTGATGTCGGTGATGACGAGGTCGGGCGTTTCGCGCTCGAGCACGTCGAGACCGTCGACCCCGTCGACCGCCTGCACGACGTTGAAGCCGGCGCCGCTCAGCGCCAGCCGCAACATGTCGCGCATGGTGCGAGAATCGTCGACTGTAAGTATCTTCATGCTCATGGGGCGATGACTCCGCTCAGGAACGTTGCCGGCTCCAGGCCGAGCAGGTTCAGATCTTCTAAGAAACGGGGCGACGGATTCTGCAGCGACAGCGAGTCGCCTTCCGACTTCCAGGTGCGCGCGGCGGCGAGCAACACCTGGGCGCAGGACGCGCCGAGCCGCTGCACGCGAGCGCCGTCGACCGCCAGCGGTTCGCCCACGAGTTTGGCGAAGGATTCCGCCAGTTGGACCGCGACCGGCATATCGAGTTGTTCCGGCAGTTCGATCACGCGGGGGGCGGCGGACATGCGAGCGGCTCCTTGCGACAAAGAAAACGTGACGTCCGGTCGGGCGCGTCGGGCGGCTTTGGCCGCAGCGGCCCGGTCGGCACATGAGGAGGCAATTCGGACCTTGAGCGCATCGCACCAGACATCCCTGGCGACTGAGGCGAGCCGCCGTCGGCGTTTGAACGCCCCGGCGCTTTGCGGCGCAGGATCGCTCGGCTATGAGAGGGAAAGACCGGATCGGCCGGCGGGATCTGGCGGCTTCATGCCTCCTGGCGCGCTTTTCGGCGTCGCCAGGCAGATCGCATGTTTGGGATAAATGACCGCGGTTAACAACGGCTGAAGTCCGAACGCATTGCGGAGATTGCTTTGTCCGCGCGAGTCCCGGCATAAAGCCGCCACGGGCCAGCACGGAGCCATGCCGCCATGACCTACGCCCCCGAGTATAGCTTTCGGACCCGGCCGCGCCCGACGTTCTGGCGCTCGTTTCGCATCAACGCGCGCGTCATCGGCGCGCTCATCATGCGCGAGGGCACGCTGCGCTTCGGCCATGAGAATCTCGGCTTCTTCTGGGTCATCGGCGAGCCGCTGGTGCTGACTTGCGGCGTCATGGCGATGTGGACGGTCTCGGGCCAGACGCACGGGCACGGCATCGGCGTCGTCCCGTTCGCGCTGTCGGGCTACACCATGATTACCCTGTGGCGCCACCTCACCGGAAAGCAGGTGCACGCCATCCGCGGCAGCATGGGTCTGCTGTTTCACCGCAACATCAGCATGCTGGACGTGCTGCTGGCCAGATGCCTGCTGGAGGTCGTCGGCATTCTCACCGCGTTTTTCGTCGCCTTTACGCCGCTGTGTCTGCTCGGAATTGTCGACCCGATGCCGGACCCGCTGCTGTTCGCCGGCGGCTATTTCCTGCAGGCCTGGTTCGGCGTCGCCTGCGGCCTCATCATCGCGGCGCTCAGCGAAATCTACGATATGACCGAGCAGATCGTGCCGCCGTTCCTTTATATCACGCTGCCGTTCACCGGCGTTTTCACTATGGCGTCTTGGCTGCCGCAGCGCTGGCGCGAGGCGGTCATGTGGTCGCCGCTGGTGACCAATATGGAGATGCTGCGCGCCGGCATGTTTCCCGGCGACCTCGAGACCTATTATTTCCCGATGTACTCGGTCTGTTGGTCGATGGCGCTAACGGCCATCGCGTTGCCGCTGGCGCAATACGCGCGCCGCTTCGTCACGTTCAGCTGACGGCGCGCTCTTCGACCGCCGCGCCGCGCAGGCCCATCGCGTTCGCCAGCCACTTGAGCCGCTCCGCGACGACTTCGCTGTCGGGCGCGCGGGCGGCGGGGGCGATTTCGAGCACAAGCTTGTCGCCGGAGAATTTTAACCGCGTTCCGTTGAGCACCGCCCGACTCGCGCCGGAGAAGCGATAGGCCAGCCGCAAAGCCGAGCCGAGAATGCGCGCCCGCCGCCGCGCGCTCTCGCCGATCAGCCGGAACGCCGGCTCCAGCCAGGGCGAGTCGCTCTTGTAGTCGTAGCGGTAGTGCAGCGACGCCGCGAGAAACACGCGGTCGGGGTGGTCGACGCCGATGAACGGGAATTGCAGCACCCGCCGGAACGTCTCCTCGGCGCGCAGTTCCGGCGCGTCGCGCCAGGCCATGTCGGAGAGCGCGCAGGCGGCGACGCGCAGCCGCGTCTCTGCCGGCGTCTCGCCGGGAAACAGAGCCGCCGTCCAATCGGCGAGCGCGGCGCCGAACTCCGGCACGCGCGCCGCCGGCAGGCCGATCAGCCGCGCGCCCTCGACCAGCGGATCGCGATATTGCTCGTCCTTCGGCAGTTTCGAAAAGAGCAGACCCTCGCGCAGGCCCAGGGCCGAGAACACCACCTTGTCCGGCGCCAGCCGTTTCAGCACGCGGTCGAGCGCGAGCGCCGCCGACGGCAGGCTGCGGGCGCGGCGCGACTGTACTCCGGGCACGTTGGGCGCCTTGACGGGCGCCGCGCGCCAGATCGATTTGGCGAAATCGCGCGCCTCCGCCGTGCTGAGCGCGTAGCCGTGGGTTACGCGCACAGGCGCCTTGGCCGCCGTCATATGCGCCTTGGCGAGCGCGCGCCAGCCGCCGCCGACCGCGTAGAACACGGGCTTGGCGAGCGTCATCGGCAGGCCCGCGCGCAGCCGCTCGTCGATCTCGCGCTTGGCCTCGTCGCGGCCCGCCGCCAGCATCGATTCGACAGGTAGCGCGCCGAGCGGCAGGCTCACCGAAACGTCGCCGACGCGGTCGTCGAGCGCCAGCCCCACTTCGAGCGAGCCGCCGCCCATGTCGCCGACCGCGCCGATGGGGCGGAAGAAGCCGGAGACGACGCCGAGCGTCGAGTAATAGGATTCTTCCTCGCCGGTCAGCACGCGAACCTTGAGCCCGGACTCGCGCTCGATCGCCGCGGCCAGCTCCGGCCCGTTGGAGGCGCGGCGGATCGCCTCGGTCGCCGTCACGTCGAGTTCGCTGACATGCATGGCTTCGGCGATGGCGGCGAAGCGGCGCGTCGCCTCGACGGTGCGGCGGAAGTTCTCCGGCTTGATCGCGCCGGTCTCGGCGAGGCCCTCGCCGAGACGGCACAGCGATTTTTCGTTGAAGCGCGGCAGCGGCGCGCGGCAGAGCCGGTCGTAGACGACGAGGCGGACGGAGTTCGAGCCGATGTCGACGATGCCATAGGGCGGCTTCGGATCGTCTTCGGGGCCGAGGTCGAGGGAGCGTGGCGGCGCGGCGTCGGGCATGGCGGCGCTGTAGCACGCGAGCCGCCGTTCCGCCTATCCCGGGCGGCGAACCGACCCCCGGCTGCCAAGGCTTGGGCTTTTCATGTAGGATGACGGCTCAAGCGAGGCTTGGTTGTGCAAAGAGGCGGGAATGTCGATTCGTCCATCGGTGATTGAGGCCATCGGCAATACGCCGCTGATCCGCCTGCGCGCGGCTTCGGAAGCGACGGGCTGCGAAATCCTCGCCAAGGCGGAGTTCATGAACCCCGGCGGTTCGGTCAAGGATCGCGCCGCGCTCGCCATCGTTCAGGACGCCGTGGCGCGCGGCGCGCTGCGGCTGGGGGGAACCATCGTCGAGGGCACGGCCGGCAATACCGGCATCGGTCTCGCCACGGTCGCCTCCGCGCTGGGGTTTCGCACGGTGATCGTGATCCCCGAGACGCAAAGCCAAGAAAAGAAGGACATGCTGCGGCTGTTGGGCGCCGAGCTGGTCGAGGTCCCCGCCGTCCCCTACGCCAACCCCAACAATTACGCGAAATATTCCGGCCGGCTCGCCGAGGCTTTGGCCAAGAGCGACCCCAACGGCGCGATCTGGGCCAACCAGTTCGACAACGTCGCCAACCGCCGTGGGCATTACGAGACGACGGGGCCGGAGATCTGGGAGCAGACGGGCGGCCGCATCGACGGCTTCGTCTCAGCCGTCGGCACCGGCGGGACGCTGGCCGGCGTCGGCATGGCGCTGAAGCAGCGCGACGCCAACGTGAAGATCGCGGTCGCCGATCCGCTCGGGTCGGCGATCTATTCGTTCTACACGGACGGCGTGCTGAAGGCGGAGGGCTCGTCGATCACCGAGGGCATCGGTCAGGGCCGCATCACCGCCAATCTGGAGGGCGCGCCGGTCGATTTCGCCTACCGAATAGCCGACGAGGAGGCGGTGGGAATCGTGTTCGACCTCGTCGAGCGCGAGGGACTGCTGCTCGGCGGCTCCTCGGGGGTCAACATCGCCGGCGCGATACGGCTCGCGCGCGAGCTGGGGCCGGGAAAGACCATTGTCACGATCCTTTGCGACTCCGGCGCGCGCTATGCGTCGAAGCTGTTCAATGCGGCCTTTCTGCGCGAGAAGAACCTGCCGGTTCCGGGGTGGCTCACGCGCGGCTCGACGGCGCCTGACGTGAGTTTGTGAGGACTCATACCCGTCACGAGGATGACGAAATATACGCCCGCTCGCCGTCATGGCCGGGCTTGTCCCGGCCATCCACGTCGTGAAACGCGCGATTGTTGAAGCGTAGCCAAAGCCGTTCAACTACTGCCGTCGACAGTCCACGACCGGCGCCTGTGCTCGACGGCGTGGATGCCCGGGACAAGCCCGGGCATGACGGGGGCCGGCGGTTCAAGCCCTGAGTTCGACCGCGCTTGGTTGAACATAAATTTGATGGGCAAAGCCCACATTGTTGACGCTTTCACGTTCTAGCCAAGTGAACCGCTGAAGCGCTCGCTTTCAGCAACGCAAGTCTCACGGCTTCGTGTTCCCGCCCTAGCGGGAATGCGCATAAGGAATATGCGTCGTCGACCGGCCCGTCTGCGCGACGGCGG
>Ga0182030_10007885_pt1 | contig 22155 bp, 19 predicted proteins | sample 812S3MmetaG_FD_121299 | JGI IMG/M metagenome (GOLD analysis project Ga0182030, IMG submission 121299) | Permafrost microbial communities from Stordalen Mire, Sweden - 812S3M metaG (Illumina Assembly) | ecosystem: Environmental > Terrestrial > Soil > Wetlands > Permafrost | place: Sweden... | reverse complement strand
CAACAGGGAGGAAGGAGGGGATGATGTCAGGTCAGTATTGCCCTTACGCCTGGGGCTACAAACACGCTACAATGGCCGGTACAAAGGGCAGCCAAGTCGCAAGACGGAGCAAATCCCATCAAAACCGGTCCCAATTCGGATTGCAGGCTGAAACTCGCCTGCATGAAGCTGGAATCGCTAGTAATGGTAGGTCAGCACACTACCGTGAATACGTTCCCGGGTTTTGTACACACCGCCCGTCAAACCATGAAAGTCACCAATGCCTGACGTCTGAATTAGTTTCGGCCCAAGGTAAGGGTGATGATTGGGGTTAAGTCGTAACAAGGTATCCGTACGGGAACGTGCGGATGGATTACCTCCTTTCTAGGGAGTTTTCTTAGCTCTCAGATGAGAAATCAACTGAGAAGCTAGGTCGATCTCGATAGATTGCAAAGTACTGGCAATCTACCCCCATTTTAAGAATGGCGAGAGTTCAGTGCTGAACAAGTTCTGACGTTGATGGCACTACTTAGTTTTTAAATAACTGGCTTAAAAGAGCGCCCCTGCGAGAGGCGCTCTTTTATATGTACTTGTGCTTTGCTTGTTTTTAGTCTAGTTTTTAGATAGAATACAGCGGTAATTAAACAAGGGGCTATAGCTCAGTTGGTCAGAGCGCGTCACTGATAATGACGAGGTCTGTGGTTCGAGTCCACATAGCCCCACCATTTATTCAACAGGTATTGGTTATCATAATGATTTTGTTCAAATCTAACCTGTTTTGTGTACATTACGGGGCAATAGCTCAGTTGGCTAGAGTACCTGCTTTGCATGCAGGGGGTCCGGGGTTCGAGTCCCCGTTGCTCCACCACTAATTATTCAAAGAGTAAAATTGTAGCAAATCTAGCTACACTTCTGGCTTGACCGCCCCTGTTTTTATTGCTATTATTGTCAAGTTGCTTGAGTTTGGACATGAAAGTTTTATGCCCTAAACCGCCAAGCTTTACGCCTAAACTCAAGCTTTTCAACAATTTTATCTGGTGGATTTCTTGAGTTCGTAACTTAAAAATTTGGCTCAAGAGAAAAGAAAGCAATTTGCAGACTCTGCTTTAGCAGGGTTTGCTATGACAAACGGCTATTGGTAATTACCAATAACTAGTCAATTGCATAACGTAAAAAGTTACTCAAGCGCACACAAAGAATGCCTTGACGTGAGATACCGACGAAGGACGTGGTGAGCTGCGATAAACTTCGGGGAGCTGCTACACAAGCTTTGATCCGAAGGTGTCCGAATGGGGAAACCTCATTGGAGTCATGTCCAATGGCCTTAGATCTGAATATATAGGATTTAGGAGCGGGAACCAGGGGAACTGAAACATCTTATTACCCTGAGGAAGAGAAAATAACCAATGATTCCGGAAGTAGTGGCGAGCGAACCCGGAATAGCCCAAACTTTAATGACTTTCATCTGTTAATTCAGGTGAATAAGTTGGTAGACGAATGTTATTAAAGGGTTGTGACATATAAACTACCAGTCCCGAGACTTCCATTTATGGAGGGGTCGGGATTGGGAGCAGATGCTACCACCAATCTGCATAAGGTTATAAATTTGCGAGACGAGCAGAACCAGCTGGAAAGCTGGGCCAAAGACAGTGATAGCCTGGTATGCCAAGAATCGCAAACCTTATCATTTATATGTCGAGTAGATCGGGACACGTGAAACCCTGATTGAAGCTGGAAGGTCCACCTCCCAAGGCTAAATATATCTTACGATCGATAGTGAACAAGTACCGTGAGGGAAAGGCGAAAAGAACCCCGGAAGGGGAGTGAAATAGATCCTGAAATTGTGTGCGTACAAGGAGTCGGAGCCGGCTTGTCCGGTGACGGCGTGCTTTTTGTAGAACGATCCAGCGAGTTACTTACTAGTGCAAGTCTAAGCCATTTGGCGGAGACGTAGTGAAAGCGAGCCTGAATAGGGCAACCGAGTACTAGTGAGTAGACCCGAAACCAGGTGACCTAACCATGGGCAGGCTGAAGCGCAGGTAAAACTGTGTGGAGGGCCGAACCGTAGCGAGTTGCAACACGCCCGGATGACCTGTGGTTAGAGGTGAAATGCCAATCGAACCTGGAGATAGCTGGTTCTCCTCGAAATAGCTTTAGGGCTAGCGTTGTATGGTAGCCGATTGGGGTAGAGCTCTGTTTCGGACTGAGGCTCGTAAGAGTACTCACCCTTGACAAACTACGAATACGATCGGTGGAATTACAGCAGTTAGAACGGCGGGGCTAAGCTCGTCGCTCGAAAGGGAAACAGCCCAGATCACCATCTAAGGTCCCTAAATATACACTAAGTGGAAAACGAGGTGGGGTTTCTTAAACAACGAGGATGTTGGCTTAGAAGCAGCCATTCATTTAAAGAGTGCGTAATAGCTCACTCGTCAAGAGACCCTGCGCGGAAAATGTAACGGGGCTAAGTGTATTACCGAAGATGTGAACTTCTGATTTATCAGGAGTGGTAGAGGAGCGTTGATATTGCACTGAAGTCGTGTCGTGAGGCACGGTGGAGCGGTATCAAGTGAGAATGCTGGAATGAGTAACGATAAGGCAGGTGAGAATCCTGCCCACTGAAAGAGCAAGGTTTCCTGGGCCACGGTTATCGTCCCAGGGTTAGTCGGTCCTAAGCTGAGGCGCGTAGCGTAGGCGATGGACAACGGGTTAATATTCCCGTACTAGTGTTGTATTGTTCGGCGTGCGCGGCATATTAGTTGAAGCGGGCTCATGGTTATGCCCGTCTAAGTAGGAGCAATACCTACGAATGAAACGACCTTTTGGTTGGATTTCGATAAAAGTGCTGACTAGAAAAGCTACCGAACGCGTGTACAACGCTATCCGTACCGCAAACCGACACAGGTGCTCAGGTCGAGAAGACCCAAGTGTACGAGTGATTCTTCGTTAAGGAACTCGGCAAACAAGCGGCCGTAACTTCGGAATAAGGCCTACCTCCCTTGTGGAGGTCACAGCTAAAGAACCCATGCAACTGTTTACCAAAAACATAGGTCTCTGCTAACACGAAAGTGGATGTATAGGGGCTGACGCCTGCCCGGTGCCGGAAGGTTAAGGGGAGAGCTTTACGGCTTGAACTGAAGCCCCGGTGAACGGCGGCGGTAACTATAACCGTCCTAAGGTAGCGAAATTCCTTGTCAGGTAAGTTCTGACCCGCACGAATGGCGTAATGACATGGGTGCTGTCTCAACGAAGAGCTCGGTGAAAGTGCATTGACGGTAAAGATGCCGTCTGTCCGCAGCAGGACGAAAAGACCCCGTGGAGCTTTACTACAACTTGACATTGAGTTGGGTTATAACATGTGTAGCATAGGTGGGAGACTATGAAGCTGAGGCGCTAGCCTCGGTGAAGTCTCTAGTGAAATACCACCCTTGTTATGATCTTGCTCTTACTCGGACCGTTATCCGGTTTGAGAACAGTGTCTGGTGGGTAGTTTAACTGGGGCGGTTGCCTCCTAAAGAGTATCGGAGGCGTTCAAAGGTTGGCTAGGTTCGGATGGAAATCGAATCGATAGTGTATACGCATAAGCCAGCTTGACTGTGAGGGCGACGACCCAAGCAGGGACGAAAGTCGGAGTAAGTTTTCCGCTGTCCGTGCATTCGCACATGAATGTGGTATCGGCAGCGCTTTCGGATAAAAGTTACCCCGGGGATAACAGGCTTATAGCGCCCAATAGTTCACATAGACGGCGCTGTTTGGCACCTCGATGTCGGCTCATCTCATCCTAGGGCTGGAGCAGGTCCTAAGGGTCCGGCTGTTCGCCGGTTAAAGAGGTACGTGAGCTGGGTTCAGAACGTCGTGAGACAGTTCGGTTTATATCCGCTGTGGACGATAGGAAATTTGAGAGGATCTGTTCGTAGTACGAGAGGACCCGAATGGACGCACCGCTGGTGTACCAGTTGTCGTACCAACGGCATTGCTGGGTAGCTATAGTGCGGAACAGATAAGCGCTGAAAGCATATTAAGCGCGAAACTGACCTCAAGATTAGATTTCCCTATGAGGACCCTGAAAGACGATCAGGTTGATAGGCGCAAGGTGGAAGTACGGTGACGTATGGAGCCGAAGCGTACTAATAGTCCCATTGACTTTTTACGGTCTCTGATTCAACATCTTATGATGTTTGGGTCAGAGATAAGCAATCGACTAGTTATTGGTGCTCACTAAGCACCCGTTTGTCAGAAACTTAACTCTTGAAATATAGGTATCAAGCCCAGTATTGGTGACATCAGTTTGGTTTTATTATACTGATGAACAAACGAAGCCTGGACTTGGTGCCCATGGCGCGAGGGAGACACCTGTTACCATACCGAACACAGAAGTTAAGCCTCGCAGCGGCTACAATACTTGGGGTTCACCCCTGGGAAAATAGCACGGTGCCAAATTATAAGATAAGCCTCCAAATAGGAGGCTTTTCTTTTTGGCTTTTATCTCTATAAGGCCATTTTGTTCTATCTGTTAATTTCAGAATTGACATGAGCATGATAGCATGCTATCATAAGCGTAGTTCCGTGAGGTGATATACGAGGGTTTCGTTAATTCGAAGCCCTTTTGTGTTTCTTTATCGGAGTATGCAATTAATAGGAGGCAAATCAAATGGCCGGAACAAAAGCTGGCGGCAAAGCTGCTGCTGCAACTAACAAATCAAAATACGGTGCTGATTTTTATGCAAAAATTGGTGCTGTTGGTGGCCGCAAGGGTCACACCGGTGGTTTTTTCGCCAACCGTGAATTAGCTCGGATTGCCGGCGCTCGCGGCGGACGTATCTCGCGTCGCACTAAAAAAGCTGCGTAAACGCCAGCCACTCGTTAACAATGATAGGGTCTCTATTTAATAGAGGCCCTATTGTTTATCGTCAGCGATCTAAAAGAGTAATCTTGGGCATTTACTAACCCTAAGTCGCCGAGTGTGGCTCAAAGAATAAGAGTGTGGTGGGTTGTTTTGCCCTCTTTGTTGAACGATAAGCACGACAAAATCTGGAGGGTGTCACATTCCAAACAGCGTGGCAGTTAAAGCATTGATAATGTCTTAAATCTGATTGCTGCAGACTCTTATTGTTGCAGTACGGGCAAATACTACGGGCATAAAGCCAGTCTCGATAGGTATCCAGGCAGTCTTGAATATGGTTCTCGTCGATGACTATTCCAAGCTCGCCCGATAACTGCTTAGCTTTTTCCCAGGCGGCGACCTCAAGTCGCAAGAGCTCAAAGTCGGTCTTATATGTCGTATGCCCTAGTAAGGCATGACTTGTTTCGTGTAATAGTGACCAGATTGAAGTAGGATCGTCGGACTTTTTACTATAAAATACCTGGTTTGTTTTAGGAGACCAGTAAAAAGTGGCCCCTTCTTTATATTCCAGTGTCGGGAACCGATCTTGGAGATGTTTAATTATTTTTTCCATATTGTTGGTGCGCTAAGTCATAACAACCGTATAAAACAGCCTCTTCTGGTCGAGCCGCTTGCTGGAACACCGGTATGGTTATAAGCGGGTTACTGTATTGTTTAAGTTCATCAACCAAGAAAGCCTTAAAACGATCTAAGTATGTACCGACGCTACCACCAATAATAATGATATCTGGCTGGGTGATGGCAATGAGTTCCATAAAACCCAAAGACAGATCGTGAGCGATGCGGCGCCATGTTGCTTCGTCAGTAATGTCGGCAGCTTTCTTGCCAAAACGTTTCACGATTGCTCGGCCAGAAGCAAATTCTTCCCACGAAACGAGCTTTCCATGGTGCTCCAGTAACATATGACCACCCTCGCTGTTGACTAAGTCAGGGTCAATAGTGCGGCTGAAAACGAATCCAGTGCCGATTCCTGTACTGATGGTTACATAAAGGACGCGTTTATCCTTTGGCAGTAACATTGATTCCGATAGGGCCCCGAGATTAGCGTCGTTTTCAATCACAATTGGGCAATGAAAAATACGTTCTGCATCAGCTTGTATCGACACATTGTGCCAAGGTAAATTACCGAAGTATTCACCTATACCTCGCGCACGATCAAGCTTGCCTGGCACAGCAATACAGCCGGCTTTAAAGTCTGAAGTATGCAGCGAAGCTACGGTTTTTTTAAGTTCTTCTAAAAAATTTTGATAATCCTGAGGCGTCTGAAAACGTATTTTTTCGATTACAACGCCATCATCATCTAGTACGCCAACTAGCGTCTTCGAACCACCAATATCTACCCCTGTGTACATGTTACTTTTAGTTTAACATACGTTTCCGCCATGCTCTCTTTACCTCAAGATGATAAACAAGTATAATGCAGGTAACGTTGTGGACAAAACCAGGCTTTGTTACGAAAGGTGACGGAGTCTGTCTAACACGGAATATATTATTAAGGAGGCGATGAGTGTCTATATGTCAAAAGACACCACTATAACGATGGATGATTTGCTGAAAACCAGCAACATCGAACGACTCACAACCGGTAGCGTAGTCGAAGGCGTAATAACATCTGTTAAGAAACATGAGATCTGGGTAGATCTTGGCGCCAACGGTACTGGTGTAGTGCTACGTAGAGAAATTGGCCATAGTCAACAGTTGGATGTTGGCCAGCCCGTTACTGTTAGTGTGATTGACCCAGAGATGGAAGAAGGCTACGCTCTCTTAAGCATGAAGCGGGCTGTTAAAGACCGTGGATGGGATGAGCTGCAGCGCGTTTTTGAGACCCAGGAAATTACTGAAATTGTCCCGTATGACGCTAATCGTGGCGGTTTATTGGTTGAACTTGAAGGTATACGAGGATTTTTGCCTGTCTCGCAATTGGCGGCCGGTCACTATCCGAGGGTTTCTGGTGCTGACAAAGACGAGATTCTGCAAAAGTTAAATGTACTTGTTAACAAACCGTTACGTGTCCGCATTCTTGATGTTAGCCGTAAGGATAACAAACTGATTTTTTCCGAAAAAGAAGCAGTTAAAGATGATATGCAAAGTCGATTTGCAGAACTAAAAGTTGGTGAAGTTGTCGAGGGTATTGTCACGGGGGTCATAGATTTTGGTGCATTTGTGAATGTTGATGGTATCGAGGGGCTTGTCCATATTTCAGAAATTTCGTGGGAGAGAGTAGACAACCCACGAAATTACGTAAAAATAGGTGACAACATTAAAGCCAAAATTATTGCCATCAACAAAGACCGTCTCTCGCTAAGCCTTAAGCAAATGTCCGAAGACCCCTGGTTAGCAGAGATAAAAGCTTTCAAAAAAGGCGATGTAGTTGAAGGAAAAATTACTCGTATCACACCTTTTGGAGCATTCGTTCAGCTCAGTCCATCAGTAGAAGCACTAGTGCATGTTTCGGAGATGGGTGATAGTGAAACTGTCGACCCTGAGCAGCTATTCCAACTCAACGAGAAGAAAAAATTTAAAGTTCTTGATATAGACAAAGACGGCCGCAAGATAGCCTTAAGCCTTAAAGATACTAATTCGAAATCATGAAGTCGGTATAATTTATGTGCCCCAACCGATTGGACAAACGTTGGGGAGACATAACCAACCAAGAAAGGAGTGTCCACAATCATGGCAGCAACAATAGAAATTGAAGACATGATCACAGTCGGCACTCTAGCCGAAAAGCTAACAATACCGGTTAGTCGCCTGATAGCTGAACTCATGAAGAACGGCGTAATGGTTACGGTTAATGAGCAGATAGATTTTGATACCGCCCAGATTATCGTTGAAGAACTCGGTCTTGATGTCAGTCTCCAAAAACAAGCAAAAGCAGAGACGCCTTTGCTTACCCGCAAGAAGACAGTCAGTGAAAATGCTCAACCACGACCCCCAGTAGTTGCTGTGATGGGCCATGTTGATCATGGTAAAACAACGCTGCTTGATGTCATTCGCGGGACCGACGTGGCTAAACGAGAAGCAGGTGGCATTACGCAACACATATCGGCTTACCAGGTGGAGCATAAGGATCGAAAAATAACCTTCCTTGATACGCCCGGTCACGAGGCTTTTGCTGCAATCCGCGAACATGGGGCACACCTAACCGATATTGCCATCATTGTTGTGGCTGCAGATGACGGTATTAAACCACAGACCATTGAAGCCATTAGATTTGCTCGTAAAGCCGGTGTTAGGATTATTGTGGCGATTAATAAAATTGACAAAACTGGTGCCAATGTCGAACTTGTTAAACAGCAACTATCTGAGCAAAAGTTACTTGTTGAGGAGTGGGGGGGCGATACGATCGCTTTGGAAATGAGCGCCAAAACCGGTCAAGGCGTTAACGAGTTACTGGACATGATTTTACTCGTGGCTGATGTAGATAATTTACGTGCCGACACTGAGGTCCCGGCGCGCGGGCTTATCATTGAGTCACATGTCGAGCAGGGCCGGGGGCCTATTGCAAATGGACTTATCGAAGAAGGAATCTTGCGTAAAGGAGATTTTGTTGTCGCTGGCGCAACTTATGCTAAGCTCCGTAATCTAGAGTCTACAGACGGTAAGCCTCTTCAAATGGCTAGTCCTTCAACCCCAGTCGTTATGAGTGGGTTTAAGGTATTACCGGAGTTTGGAGAAGAGTTTTCAATTGCCAAAGATGAAAAAGTAGCACGGGCTATGGCTGAGAAACGGTCCAATGAGGGGGTACTTACTGGCAGAACCCAAGGAATGACCAGTAACGAATTACTCCGCATAATAAAACGTGACAATGAAACCAGCGAGCTAAATGTCGTTATTAAAGCTGACACCCAAGGGTCACTTACATCAGTGATTGATAGCTTAAAATCACTAGACAATGACGAAGTCATGGTGCGAATTGTTGGTTCTGGTATAGGATCGATAACAGAGAACGATTTATATCTGGCCCATGCCAGTAATGCCATAGTCTACGGTTTCAATGTCACTATGCAGAGTAATATTAAACATCTTGCCAGTCGGCAGAAAGTTATCGTTCGATTGTTTGATATCATATATGAGCTAATTGATGACGTTCGTGAAGATTTACGAGCATTACTTAGCCCAACTATTGTTAAAACTGAGCTAGGACGATTACTTGTCCGAGGTATATTTAAAACCACAAAGTCGGAAGTTATTTGTGGAGGAGAAGTAACTAAAGGCAGACTTACTGTGCCTGCACTCGCCACCGTTATGCGCGGCGACGATGTATTAGCTGAAGTCGAAATATTAGGTCTTAAGCGAGGCCCTACAGAAGTAAAAGAAGTTCTTGAAAAAGAAATGTGTGGCGTAAACTTTAAGACCAGTCATAAGCTTGAGCTCCAAGAAGGCGATAGACTGGAATTTTTCAGACGCGAATCCGTTGCTCGTTCTCTAGTGATATAATGGCCAATATGACAGATGCGCCCAAGAGTACGCTGCGAATTGATAATAGCTTACTACAAGAGCTTGGTTTAGACGGGATGCCGCCAGAGGATAAGACAAGCCTGCTAAAACACATATACGAGACACTCGAAATGAGAGTTGGTATGCGTTTGGCTGATCAGATGACAAATGATCAGCTTGATGAATTCGAGCAATTTTTTAATGCCAAAGACGATGCCGGGGCTTTTCGGTGGCTAGAAACCAATTTCCCAAACTATAAAGAGATCGTCGCTGATGAATTTGCAAAACTTAAAGGCGAAGTTGCACAAACAGCTCCCCAAATTCTTGCCGCCGCACAAAGCCAAGCGGTGGGACCAAGCCAACAAACATCTTAGAGTTTTCAGAGAAACTTCTGGTATCCTGCCAAAAATGCCTCAATCGGCATTTCTGCTTTACCAGCTGGTTTTAGTCGTTTTATCTCTAGGCTACCTTGTCCGCAGTGAACGAATAATTGTTTATTATTGACAGAAACAATACCTGGTTTGCCTGCCATGTCGTTTGCAGTAGCGATAATGATGATAACCTCTCTGTTAGCCAATGTAGTATGGCTCCTGGGCCACTCGCTGTATGCGCGTATTTCTCGTTCAAGCTGTGTTGCGGACTTTGTCCAATCGATAATGCTATCATCTTTGGTTAACCTACGGGAGTAGGACGGTATTTTATTGCCAGCAATATTAACTTGATCTTGTGAAATCGGGGTGACTTCGTGACGTAGATATAAAGGAACAACTGCCTTTAGCATGGAATCACTAATTTGGATTAGTTTAGAAGTTAAGCTCGGTGTTGTTTCGTCCTTTGAGATGTCACATACGGACTGAGCAAGCAATAAACCCTCGTCCATGTGCTCATCAAGGAGCATCAGACTTACACCGGTCTGCGTTTGTCCGCTCAAAATTGCAAACGTAATTGGGTCAGCACCTCGCCATTCGGGCAATAAGCTAAAGTGGCTATTGATAATACCCAAAGGGAAATAGTCTATCACGCCACGGCTAATTATTATTCCAAAATCTATCAATATAGCCAGAGGACTCTTAAATTTAGTATTTCTAAACAGTAAATCTAATTCCTGCTTATCTCTGACAGCGAATACCGGCACTGTGCCATTTTTTGATTTCATATCATGAATAGTTGACGGTTTTGTGATTATTGTCTCAATATTAAAATTGGCCGAAAGCAGTTCGAGCGACTTGGCAGCAACTGGTCCGCTTCCAAAAAATACGACCCCCGGGATGTTATCGCTCATTTTGTGCCTTCCCAAAGCGTCTTGCTTTTTCGGACAACCTTCTCGAAATTTAATTGTTCAAGGGAGCCATCTTCTTTGAGTTTATAGAAAGCATCAGGCTTATCTTTGATGTGATCGATAAAAAGGACACCGTTCAAGTGATCAATCTCATGTTGGAAAATTCTCGCTAAGAAGCCCTCTACCGTAACCCTGAAAGGATGACCCTTTTCGTCTAGCGCCTTGACGCGTACCTTTGTGTATCGTGGGACTTTTCCGTAGATATCCTTAACGCTTAAGCAACCTTCAAAATCTTCCTCAATATCGCCCTCGAGCTTGGTAATCACAGGGTTGATAAAGGCCGTAAAAGTGAGGTCTTCTTTGTTGTCATAATCATTGCGAACCACGATTATCTTGTATAGTTGATTAATCTGAACGGCCGCTAACGCAACGCCTACTTCATGTTCGCGACTGAGATCCCATTTAATCGTAGCCGTTTTCATATCGTTGATAATTTTTAAAATCTCGGGCGTGACTACACCAACTCTCTGAGACTTCTTTCGGAGGTTAGCGTGCGGAAGGGCTATAACGCCAATTGTTGACGTAGACATATCAGCAAGTAGTATAGCGTATCAACAGATTGAATGAAAACACTTATAGTAAATCTATTGGATCAATATCATAGCTCCAGCCATTTGTCGGTATCTCAGCGATGGCTGACAGCAAACTACTGCGATTTTTAGCTTTTATGACAAGTTGCCAGTAGTACTTGTCACTAACCTTTTCATGAAAGGCTGGTGCGGGTCCCTCAACCTGTATAGCCAACCCACTTGATACTAATTTATCCTTTACGATCTGGGAGGCTTTTTCGGCGCTAACGGCTGATGTCCGTTTACAGGTGAGTTTCAAAAGATGGCAAAATGGTGGATATTTATATCGTTGACGTTCCTGGATCTCGGCAGCGTAGAAGCTATCCCAATCATTTTGCAGTGATGCTTTCAACAACTGACTATCTGGGTGATAGGTTTGAATTATAGCTTGACTATCAATATGCCCGCGGCCGATACGACCCAGAACTTGAGTGAGCAATTGGTATGTGCGTTCTTGGGCAGTATAGTCCGGTAGATATAGGCTACTATCAGCAGCGATAATGCCCAAAGTGCTCAAACGCGGTAAGTCTAGCCCCTTAGCCAATACCTGTGTGCCAATCAATATATCAACCTTGCCGTCGATAATGTTTTGATATTGATTTTCTAAACGCTCGGACTTGAGGTTGTCAGTGTCAAAACGTAAGATATGGGCCTCCGGGAATATGCGACTAGCTTCTTCAACAACAGCCTTGGTCCCAAAACCATGTAATATAATCTCAGTATTTCCGCATTTTGGGCAATGAGTGACTGGTATTTGATGATAGCCACAAATGTGACACTGGAGTTGGTGCTTGTCGCCATGGTAGGTAAGAGGTAGATCACAACGAGAGCATAGTGCTTGCCAACCACATTTCTGGCAAAGCATGATTCGTGCTGTGCCGCGTCGGTTAAGATAAAGTAGAGACTGTTCGTTTCTCTCGAGGCTGCGGGTCATGGCTTGGATAAGTGGTAAGGATAAATGCGGAACTCGAGGGAACTGATCTCGGTTCTTTAAGTCAACAATGGTAACGTTATGTTTTTGATATTGTGTAATTGCTAGTTGATCAAGATGGATAACTGGCTTATGTTTTTCGAGAGCCATGTAATAGTCCGTAACTGACGGTGTTGCTGAACCAAAAAGTAATATTGCTTGGTGGATGTGACTAAGCTGAGAGGCTACGCGAGCAGCATGATAATAAGGCGATTGGCCTTGTTTATAGGCTTGATCATGGGATTCATCAACCACGATAAGTCCCAAGTTAGTGATTGGGCTGAACAGTGCAGACCTTGGTCCTATTACAATAATTGGGGATTTTGCTTTCAAGACTCGCAGCCATGCGATACCCCGCTGTTTATCAGTTAGTTGTGAGTGCAGCACAATAACACGATTACCGAATATTTGCCTAAATGTTATGGCAAGCTGAGAAGTTAATCCAATTTCTGGGCTAAGGATTAAGACTGACCTATCATTTTTAATAGTCTTTGCTGCCAGTTCTGTGTAGACACGAGTTTTGCCACTACCGGTTCGACCGTGCAGTATGTAAGTGTCAGGTTTTTGTATACGACCTATCGCAAGCTTCTGGTCCGCAGTCAATGGCGGTTGTATAGGAGAAACTAATGCAGTTTCAGGATATTCGTTCTGCTTATTAAGATTGATTGTTTTGGGAATGAATAATTGGGTGATGACACCAATCGGCGAAGGATAAAATTTCTGTAACCATACGGCCAATTCGAGTGTTACTTTTGGCAACGCTGGAATATCGAGAATGTTATCTATGGGTTTAGTTGGGAAAACAGGCTTCGGTACTTCTTTGATGATAATTCCAGGCACTTTTTGCTTCCGGAGCGAAACCTCAACGACAGTCCCCAGTAACAATTTATTGCTGGACTCGTAAGTGAGAGCTTGATTGCCACGGTATTGTGCGGATCTTACCCAAACGTAATAATGAAACATATTACTCCCTTTGAGTACCATTATAACTTGCAGTATGCTACAGAACGCATTATGATTAAAAAAGCAACAAGGGGGGCTTTAGTTAACGGCCTATGTTGTAAGAGATAATAAGCTTATGCTAGATATATTTATTACATCCAGAGTCAGGCGTAAAATCATTGTAATTTACGCAAAATACCCAGATTTTAAAACCCATGTTAGAGGGTTAGCTAAGCTTATCAAAGAAGATGCCGGGAATATTCAAAGAGAACTTAAAAGATTAGAAAAGGTTGGTTTTTTAATTTCTGAGAAGCAGGGCAATACTAAAGTCTATTACACCAATAAGCAATTCCCAATTTTTAAGGAATTACAAAGTATCGTGTTGAAATCACAACGAACAAGTCAAAAGAAGGCCTTTACACCCTAATTCACTTGTAAATTAACACCTTTCAAGCTACAATATTTCTCGATGATACAAGTAACTCGTAAAGACCCCAAAGAATCAGTAGAAAATCTGCTCCGTCGGTTTAACCGAAAGGTGCAGCAGTCTGGTGTAGTAACGCTAGTCAAGCGGAATCAATATTTTGAAAAAGATATGAGTAAGCGTGAGCGTCGCATCAGAGCTATCCTTCGCCAAGAGTATAAAGCTTCTAAGCTTAAAAAAATCAAGCTCGGCCAACGATAACTAGACTGCGCATGCTGGAAGAAAGAATCAACCAAGACCTTAAAACCGCATTGCTTGGGGGAGATAAGCTAGCCGTGAGTACTTTGAGGGTAGTTAAGAGTGCCATTCTAAATGTAAAAGTTGACCAGAATACCCGTGATCAAAGTATGCCAGACAATGAACTGGTTACCATACTGCAAAAGGAAGCAAAGAATCGTCAGGAGAGCGCAGATCTATATAAACAGGGAGGTGACAATGATCGAGCAAACCAGGAATTGGCTGAAAAAACTATCATCCAGAAGTATTTGCCAGCACAACTAGGCGAGGATGACATCGCAAAATTGGTGGATGCTGCTATCGAAGCAAATGACGTTCAGGCTCAAAGTAGTATGGGAGAGATTATTGCGAAAGTTCGCCAGCAGGCTGCCGGACAAGCAGATGGAGCCGTGATAGCTCGCATTGTAAAGGACAGGTTGACAAGATGATTTTACTGATGGGTGTAGCGGGCAGTGGCAAAAGTACCCAGGGACGGTTATTTGCTGATGAGCAAGGATTTGCATGGATCTCAACCGGTGAGTTGCTGCGTGTTTTAATAACTGGTAGTCGACGCCAAGATATGCTTCAAGGCAAACTTTTAAGCGATGAAGAGATGGTTAATATACTCGATAAAATTCTTGATCTTGTTGATCTAAAAAAAGAGTTTGTGCTTGATGGATTCCCACGGACTGTTCCGCAAGCTGAATGGTTATTAGGACAAGCTAAAAAGGGTAGGTTAAACATCGATGTGGTATTTAATCTTACTGTATCTCAAGAGGTCAGTCGTGGGCGATTGCAAGCCCGTGGACGTCTGGACGATATTGATGAGGTTATTGATAAGAGATTTAAAGAATACGACGAAGTAATTCAACCGATCATTGCACTTTTTAGGCAGCAGGGCTTAAGTGTCTACGAAATTGACGCTAGCCAAGACCCACGAGCTATCCGCGACGAAATTTGGCAGCGAACTAAAAGTCTCAATATAGCCTAAGATGACAACAAAAATTAAAACTACTTCTGAAATAGACGCCATGAGAGAAAGTGGTCACATGCTTGCCACAGTGCTGAAGATAGTCTCTGAGCACGCCAAGTCTGGCATTTCAACGAAAGACTTAGCAAATATTGCTGCCCATGAAACCAAAGCTTTGGGAGGTCAACCGAGTTTTCTGGGTTATCAGGGGTTTCCTGATGTTATTTGTATCTCTATTAATGATGAAGTAGTTCACGGTATACCTAGCTCTAAGCGATTGCTTTCAGATGGTGATATAGTCGGTCTTGATTTTGGCGTAACTTACAAGGGCATGATCACCGATAGCGCGATTAGCCTTATCGTCGGCAAACCACACGAAACAAAACATCAACAATTGCTACAAATTACCAAACAGTCGCTGTTTGCAGGTATTAACGTTGTCCACGACAAAATAAGGGTGGGTGATATTGGTGCAGCCATCGAGTCGGTAGTAAGACCCTATGGGTACGGTATTGTTAGAGATCTAGTTGGACACGGAGTCGGGCATCATCTTCACGAGGACCCTAACATCCCAAATTATGGTAAAGCCAATACCGGACCCTGGCTTGCAGCTGGCATGACCATTGCTATCGAGCCGATGATCACACTCGGTACCGAACAAGTCTATATCTCAGATGATGATTGGACAATAAAAACTGTTGACGGTTCGTGGTCAGCTCACTTTGAACACACCATACTGATTCTTGAAGATGGCGCAGAAATTATTACCAAGCTGTAGCTTTCGGTTAAGCTTGCTCAAAGAGAAGTGTAAGCGTTATACTTATTGCAAAATAACATGCGTGATTCTTCCATAAATCATTTCGTTGGTCTCGATATTGGCACGAGTACGGTTCGTTGTGTGGTCGGGATGCTCGATCCGAGCGGAAGTGGCAAACTGTCAATTATTGGTCACGGATCTGCCCCGAACATTGGCATGCGTAAAGGAATGGTTGTGCATGTTGACGATACGGCAGAGGCAATAGCTCAGGCGCTGACAGAGGCGGAGCGAATCTCAGGCGTACATATTAGCAGGGCTACTGTTAATATAAATGGTATTTATGTTAGCGGTATAGATTCCAAGGGTGTTATCGCAGTTGGCACTGCTAACAGTGAAATTACTCCTCAGGACCGACAGCGCGTGGAAGAAGCGGCAACGGTAGTTAGCTTGCCACCAAATAGAGAGATTATCCAATTCTTCGCCAAAAATTACAGCCTAGATGGCCAGCGCAGTATTAAAGACCCGGTTGGGATGCGCGGCGTACGTCTAGAGGTGGACGCTCATATAGTAACAGCAGCAACTCCCAACGTGCGTAATCTTAATCTGGCCCTTGAAAAAGCGGGTATCTTGCCAACACACCATACCGTTTCCAGCTTGGCATCAGCGGAAGCTGTTTTGAGCCGACAGCAGAAAGAGGCGGGCACTTTATTGCTGGACATAGGTTCAAGCACAACTAATCTTATCGTAGTAGAAGATGGTGAAGTTCAGCACATAGCCATAATAGGCATCGGCGGATCTTACATAACCAACGATTTGGCTATTGGGCTTAAGACTGATTTGGATATTGCTGAGCGTGTTAAAGTTGAGCACGCTATTTTGGGTGAAACCAAGAAGACGCTTGCCACAGTATCTGTAGGTAATGCACATCATTCTTTCCCGATGGAAGAAGTGACAATGATTACCGAAGCACGCGTCGACGAACTATTCGAATATGTCGACAAAGAATTACATAAAATACGCCGTTCGCGAAAATTACCAGGGGGTATTGTTTTAACGGGGGGCACTGCTAAACTACCCGGCATAGCTGAATTTGCTAAAGAGAAACTTCAATTAGCTGCTAGGATTGGCAAATTACAGCCGATCGCAGGCCTTATAGATACAGTAGATGATGTATCGTATACAACAGTTGTTGGATTGATGTTGTTGGATATGCTATTACTTCCTGATCAAATGCTTGCATCTTCAGGGACAACAACAAATCGTACGCTCGGATTGGTGGATTCTATTTTACAGCGCCTACGACGTCGTTGATCAGCTTGCATAAATCTTTTAGTCTAGTTGATCACATTAAATTTACATCAATATTATTCTGGGCAAATTTATTGAACTGGTCATGTAGCTAGCGTATACTACTGGTATACAATATTGAATTGAGTAGAGGGAACTTATGGCGCAGGTTATTGAACCAGCAATAGAAACATTCGCAAAGATTAAAGTTGTAGGCGTAGGTGGGGCTGGTGGGGCAGCTATAAATAGGATGGTTGAAGCCGGCATTGATAATGTGGAATATATTGCCATCAACACCGATGCTCAGGCTCTCCAGAATTCAAAAGCCAACGTTAAACTCCATATCGGGAAAGAAACGACCCGTGGTTTGGGTGCAGGCGCTGACCCAGTAGTAGGGAAGCGGGCTGCTGAAGAATCACTAGAAGATATCAAAAAAGCCCTAAACGGTGCCGATATGGTATTTGTGACTCTTGGTGCCGGTGGTGGAACAGGTAGCGGTGCAGGATATCTGGTGGCTCAATCGGCTAAAGACCAGGGTGCTCTAGTCGTCGGCTTTGCTACGAAACCGTTTGCCTTTGAGGGCGAGAAAAGAAGAAAGAATGCCGATGCGGCAATTGAAAATCTTAGACATTCAGTTGATACACTAATAATTATTCCTAACGACCGTTTACTGCAGACTATTGATCGACAGACACCGTTGCTTGAAGCATTTAAAGTAGCCGACGATGTCTTGAGGCAGGGCGTACAGGGTATATCGGACCTTATTACCGTACATGGGCTCATAAATCTCGATTTTGCTGATGTCAAAACCGTCATGAGTAATGCTGGCTCAGCTCTGATGGGCATAGGGCGCGCCAGCGGCGATAATCGAGCGGTTGTGGCCGCCCAACAAGCCATTGAGTCGCCGTTACTCGAGATATCGATTGATGGTGCTCGTGGTATCCTCTTTAATGTTATCGGCGGCAACGATTTGTCTATGCACGAAATTAATGCAGCAGCTGAAACTATTACAAATGCTGCCGATCCAGATGCCAACATTATATTTGGCGCAACGATTAATCCAGACCTGGATGGTGAGGTCATCGTTACGGTAGTGGCTACGGGTTTTGATGCATCTTATTTTGCTAACCGACATGCCACACTCCAAACACATCCATCTGAGGAAGACGAAGGTTCCGAAACAACTCCCGAGCCGGCCAACGGCATAACCCGTGATGAGGAAGCCGAGATATCTAATATGGATGTTTCACTTGAAGAGCCCAGTCAAGCTGAAGACTTTAAATCAGATGAACCAATGCCTAATATCTGGACGATTGACGAGGACGAAGAAACCCAAAATGACGAAGAAAAAGTAGTCACAAGCGACGAATTAGACAATGAGGCACCTGAAGAGCCATCATTCCTCAGAAGATTAAAGCGCTATACTGGTCGAAAAACCAAAAAAGACGATTCTAAAGAGGAAAAGTCATAAAGCGTGTACTATAAATTACACCAAAAATCATTTGCAAAACACTATAGGTAGAGTTAGCATAGAGTACTAGAGCGCTATATGTATTCAGATAGCACGACTCGCACATTATTATTTTGTGAATAAAGGAGATGTGCAATGAAATGCAATCGCTGTAAGCACGATGATACTAAGGTAATTGAGTCGCGTGATGTAGCAGATGGTCAGTCTATCCGCCGCCGCCGCGCCTGTACTGCCTGCAACTATAGGTTCACTACATATGAGAGGGTTGAACACCCCCAGTTAGTTGTCATCAAGAACGACGGGACAAGAGAACTGTTTAATCGCGATAAATTACTAGCAGGTCTCTACCGAGCTACCGAAAAGACGTCAGTAGGCAATGTTCAGCTCGAAAGACTGGTTGCGGACATCGAAGACAGCCTATACGCAAGCGGAGAGGGTGAAGTCAAGAGCTCAGCCATCGGCGAATTGGTCATGGAACGCCTGGCCCTATTGAATGAAGTAGCGTATGTACGTTTTGCAAGTGTTTATAGGAGATTTAAGGATATTACTGGGTTCGAGAAAGAGCTATCCAACATTAGACACCAGCGAAACAGCAGACAGTTCGTCAAGAAATCTTAAACTTGACAGTTGCCAATGGGTTTTATGGGGTGAGCACAATAGTCAACCATAAAACTCGTGGGGAGCTCATCAGTCGGTGTATGAGAGCAACCGACCGAAAGGACTCTAAACAAACAATAAATAAATTTACTAAATAAAAGTGAGGGAAATATGAGCCAAACCACAAGCCTAAAAATTGGGCGCTACTTTACTCGCCCCCAAACCAAGGCGTATAACCAACTCAAATGGGTTAAACGCGATTCAGTTATCGTTAACCCGATGACCAGCAAGCCAGTGTTTGAGCAAAAAGGGGTTGAGTTCCCGAGTGGGTGGTCACTTAACGCTATTAATATTGTGGCTCAGAAGTACTTCACTGGTACACCGGATACCTCGGGCAGGGAGTGGTCACTCAGACAGCTCATAGACCGAATTGTCGATACCATCACACGCCAAGGAACCCAAGAAGGTTATTTTGAATCCGATGCCGAGGCCGAAGATTTTAGGGAAGAACTCAAATATGTATTGGCAACCCAACGTGCCGCCTTTAATTCACCAGTATGGTTCAATATTGGCGCTGCCGATCGGGCCCAGCAGGCAAGCGCCTGCTTTATTTTAAAAGTTGAAGATACCATGCCATCTATTCTTAACTGGTACGTAGAAGAGGGCATGATATTTAAAGGCGGTTCGGGTGCAGGCATAAACCTTAGCCCACTACGTTCGTCAATTGAACAGTTGAGAAAAAGTGCCGGAACCGCTTCAGGACCGCTGAGCTTTATGCGCGGTGCTGACTCATCTGCTGGGGCTATAAAAAGCGGTGGTAAAACTCGACGAGCTGCGAAAATGGTCATACTTGATGCTAGCCATCCAGATATAGAAGAATTTGTTTGGTGTAAAGCAATTGAAGAACGCAAAGCACGCGCCTTGGAGGCTGCTGGGTTTGATATGACCCTGGATGGCAGAGATTTATTTAGTGTTCAATACCAAAATGCCAACAATTCTGTGCGTGTTACGGATGAATTTATGCAAGCGGTCATTGATGATAAAGATTGGGATTTGCGCGCAGTTACAACCGGCAAGACCATAAAAACCATCAAAGCCCGAGAACTTTTCCATCAAATCTCTCAAGCTGCCCACGAGTGTGCCGACCCTGGCATGCAATTCGACACTACCATTAACAAGTGGCATACAGTACCAAACGCCGGCAGGATTAACGCCAGTAACCCTTGTAGTGAATACATGCATCTTGATAACTCAGCCTGTAATCTGGCCAGCATTAATTTGCTTAAATACTTAGGCGAAGATGATTCATTTGATATTGAAGCTTTTAAGCACACAGTTGAGCTCGTTATAACAGCTCAAGAAATTTTGGTAGGCTATTCTGAGTATCCAACCGAAAAAATTACTAAAAACGCCCGCGCTTTTAGAGAGTTAGGCCTTGGTTATGCCAACCTAGGAGCACTTCTCATGGCTCAGGGTCTGCCTTACGACTCTAATGAGGGCCGCGCCCAAGCAGCAGCCATGACGGCTTTGATGACAGGCTGTGCATATGCCACAAGTGCTAAGATTGCACATTTAGTGGGTCCGTTTGCTGGTTATCTTAAAGACCGCGAAGGTATGCTCAATGTCCTTCGGATGCATCGAGAAGAAGTATCCCGCATTGATGCCAACCTTGTATCTGAAGAATTGCTAAGCGCCGCCGCCAGTGTATGGGATGAAGCTGTAGAGCTTGGTGAGCGGTACGGAGTGAGAAACTCACAATCCACCCTTTTGGCACCTACGGGCACCATAGGGTTGATGATGGATTGTGACACCACTGGCATTGAACCAGATCTTGGCCTCGTAAAGGTCAAGAAGCTTGTTGGCGGTGGGACGATGAATATTGTTAACCAAACGGTGCCGCGGGCTCTCCGTGCCCTGGATTACTCTCAGGCACAGGTCGAAGATATTGTTAGTTACATTGATACGGAAAAAACAATATTAGGCGCACCTCATCTCAAAAAGGAACACGAACCTGTCTTTGCATGCTCCATGGGCGACAATGCCATACACTATCTCGGGCACGTTAAAATGATGGCTGCCGTCCAGCCCTATCTGTCTGGTGCAATCAGTAAGACTGTCAACATGCCAGAAGATGCGACAGTTGAAGATGTTGAGCAATTGCATATTGACGCTTGGAAAATGGGCCTAAAAGCAGTTGCAATCTATCGGGACAACTGTAAAGTGGCACAACCATTGTCAATGGCCAAAAAGGACGGCGAAGAAAAAGAATTTACACCTGTAGCTGTTGAATCAGTTGCCCAAACAACCAATAGCAGAATTGTTGTGAAGGGTGCAGTCCGACGCTTACTACCAAGGCGCCGAAAGAGTGTGACCTACAAGTTTCATATTGCTGACCTCAAAGGCTTTTTGACAGTTGGCGAGTATGAGGACGGTACACCTGGAGAACTATTTATAAATGTATCGAAGCAGGGGTCAACGTTATCGGGTTTGATCGCATCGTTTGCTATAGCCGTCAGCCATGGCTTGCAATACGGTGTACCACTCAAGAGCTATGTACGGACACTGATGAGCACAAGTTTTTCTCCAGCTGGCATTACTGACGATGAGGATATACGGACAGCCAGCTCAATTACAGATTATATATGCCGGCGCTTAGCACTTGACTATCTATCCTTTGATGATCGTCTAGAACTTGGTCTAGCATCTCTAGACGAAATGCCCGCGCAACAAACAACATTACTCACCGATGATCATTCAGCCGAGAATCAGCCTTTAGCAATAGGCGAGAAGCTAGCTGATCAAAAAAGTATAGCCCAAGAAGAAACTTCACATGTCGACACAATCAATGACAAACTCCTAAGTCTTAACGATGAGGTTGAAGAAAAAGTCATTGAAGTTTTAAGAGAGACGAAAGTCGTTACTAAAGACGGTACTGCACCACTATGTTACAACTGTGGTAATCAGACCCAGCGCTCAGGTAGTTGCTATGTTTGTACGTCTTGCGGATCAACCACAGGCTGTAGTTAAGCAGACCCAGAACTATTATCTGGCTTGTAAAAAAAATCTATTAAGCAAATCGGCCCAATTTACGTGACCCGGCAGCGGCAAGTATGTTAAAATTTACGAGATGAAAGTGCTTGTCCTATATCGACCTAACTCAGAAGAAGCCAGAACCGTTGAATCGTTTGTGCACGACTTTCAATCTCGTCATGAAACTGGGCGCCTAGAGGT
>Ga0182030_10007884_pt1 | contig 22156 bp, 9 predicted proteins | sample 812S3MmetaG_FD_121299 | JGI IMG/M metagenome (GOLD analysis project Ga0182030, IMG submission 121299) | Permafrost microbial communities from Stordalen Mire, Sweden - 812S3M metaG (Illumina Assembly) | ecosystem: Environmental > Terrestrial > Soil > Wetlands > Permafrost | place: Sweden... | reverse complement strand
ATGCCGCCAGGTGCAGATCGAGGCCGACAGGCTTGTCGAGATCGGTGGTCTGGTGGAATTCGAATCCTTTGAAGGCCAGTCCGGGCAGATCGGAACCCAAGGCCCGTTCGATCGACTCGTGGAGCTCCCTGGAGTCTGTTTCCTTGATGCGCCACCGCTCATTAGCGGCATCGTCGCCGGTAAAGACCTCATTCACATCTCCGGCGAGCGCGCCGTCGGCAGTCAGGGTGAAAGAGCCCTTGCGGCTGAGGCCGCCCGATTCAGGAGATAGCACGGGCATGCGCAAAACCTGGCTGTCCGATCCGTTGGCGAGGTTGCCAAAAGCCCCCTGCAAGGCTGAGCGAATGAGGCCGACGGGAGTTACTTCGTCGGTGGGATCGAAGATGAGAAGGGTTTTGCCGTTGACTGCCTTGACGGTTGCCATCAGGCGCGGATCGATTGCGCCGTCGGGCAGCTCGATGGCGGTGATCATGTGATTCCCCACCAGCGATGGGGCATCGGGATCGATGATGCCGCGCCGCGAATCGACGTGTAGATAATGAGCGCGGATGCCTACGGCCTGGAGCATGGAAATAAGAATCGTGGATTTGTCTTTGCAGTCGCCGTAGCGGTTGCGGTAGATGTCCGCGGCATAGTGCGCCTGCCAGCCGCCGATGCCTTTGGCAACGATGAAGTAGCGGATGTTTTTCTGAATGTAATCGGTTATGCGGCTGAGTTTGGTGTAGAAATCGGGCGCGCCGGCGATAAGCTCCTGCGTTTTGGCGGTGATTTCCGGGGTGGGATCGGGACGGTGCTCCTCCAACTGCTCCTGCCACAGGCCGATCTCTCGCCACTGGTTATCGGCGCCTTTAACGGCAGCGTCGCCCCATTTGACCGACATTCTGGCGGCCAGGGCTCCCCAGTCGGGCGTGCCGTAGATGTTTTCAAGATCGAGAGCGGGCATGTTCTGGATTTGCCAGCGAAGGTGGTTGGCGGCGATCTCGGAGGGTTGGACCGGGAGATGCTTGCCCCAGGACTCAGCGAACCGGCCGCCGGGAGGAAGCGAAAGTTCAAGCGCTTCAGAAACGATGGGAATGGAAGACTGGATCTGCCAGTCCTCCTCGTCCATGTAGGTGCGGAGGTGCTCCTCGGTTTCGCAAACGACGACCGCGCCGGGATCGCTGGCCGGTGGATTGACGGTGCGGATGCGCTCAGTGAACTGGAGGACTGGCGCTTCATAGGCGCCGTAGTCGGCGAAGTCCGAATCCATGGCCTGAAGCTGTTTGCCGTCGGGCGTGAAGGTCCAGGAGCGGAAGTAGTCAAGCTTCTCGTCGATGTCGTAGCCGATGGAGCAGTGGGAATGTGCGCGGCCCTGGGGTTTGAGAATGCGCACGGCGGTGCGCTCGCGCTCCACAGCGTGGTTCTTGTCGTCGACCGTAATGAGGATTTCGTCGAAGAGCGTGACGGCCGAGGCATTGCCGGCGAGGGCCGGAGTTGGCGTCTTGGCGGCGTCGACGGCCCATTGCGGGGCGGGTTGAGCATGTTCCCCGGCGGCGGGAGGGGCGGCGGTGAAGGCGACGCAAGCGGCCACAACGGCCAGAGCTGGAAGACTGCGAAGACGCGAGTTCATCAGTTGCCTTTCGCTGCGGAGGATAACCGCATGCAGGTTCCTTTTGCTTGTCGTTACGTTGAAGTGTACTGCATTTCAGCCTGCTCAGTTCCCTTTCGCTGCCGCGGACGTTGTGAGGACAAGCTGTTGCTGGTCGGCGGCGGCTACCTTTTGGTAGAAGGCGCGGAGGTCCTGGTATTCGTCGGGTTTGGCCATGGTGAAGACGCGCGAGAGCTGACGAACGACAGTAACCTGGCCAGACTCTGTTTTCGATTTGGCGACGAGTGCCGCATGGCCCTCCCAGGCTACCTTGGTGTCCTGAGGCGCGCTTTCGACGGCGAGCCCGGCAGGCAAGTGATAGACGAGCTGGTCGGTAATCTGCTCTCCATAGTGCATATCGACGGGCTGCATGCGACGGGACTGATTAACGAACGGGACATGACCTGTGGAATCAAAGAAGAAGCCGGGGATGAGGAGCCGCCTGGATGTTGCCGCACCCAGCGTACCCTGGACTTTGACGGTAGCCATGAGGTTCGATTCGGGATTATCCAGGCCCAGGAAGTGGTCGATGTGAAGCTCGACGCCTTCCGGCGCCATCGCCTGGAGCCAGCGGTCGAAACGATGCTTGATTTCGTCGAGATCGTACCGCAGGGCGTCCTGACGCCATCGGAGGGCCTGCTGTCCAGTCATGACGAAGCGGATGTCGCCGGTGACGGCTCCATGACCGTCGAGGTTGAGATCGCCGACGCGGAGCAGGGAGTTGGCCGTGTAGGCCTGAATCGCCGACGTGGCGAATTGGTTGCCGCCCGAGCCTTCCCGGACACCTCCGGCAGAGGAATGCCTCCAGCTAAGGGTTTGGAAGGGGCACATTTTTTCGCCGGGGTCGAGGAGGATGTCTTTGCCACCGGAATTGAGGATGACAAGATCGTCGGTGAGCTGCCTGAAGTTGAGATAGCCGGGAATGAAAGTGCCTTTCTCGCGATCGACGACCTTCAAGTCGTAGGCTGTGAGTCCGGCTGCGCGGAGCATTGCCAGGTAGAGCAGTGCAATGTCGTTAGAGGATCCGCTTTTCTGCGCCAGGGTGTCTTCGGCGCGTTTGGAAGGGCGCAGGCCTAGCTGCTTTAGCTCCGCCTTTTCTTTGGCACGGGAAAAGTCGGTGTTATCGAGATCCTGGACGGCTTTGTAGAGTTTCCTGGCTTTCTCGAGATCGGAATCGGCCGGGGCAATCAAGCCGGCGACTGCGCTGCGAATAGTCTTGGTGGGTTCAGCGAAATGATCCACGTCTTTTGACCAGAACTTTGACTCGTCTATCCAGAAATTGGTAGGGCTGGAGGCGTTCTTGTAGTAGAAAACGACCTTATAAATAAGGCTCTCGACGGGCGGCATCCATTCTTCGTCCGGGGCGGGAGGGATGTCGGTTATATCTATGCTGTAACGTCCGGTGGCGTCGGTCTCTACGCGGGCATCCGGTGGAAGGATCGGCCACCAGATGAGCGTGTTGACATTGTTCCCATGTTCGTCGGCCAGGCGATTGCTGGTCTGGTTTTGCGAACCGTGCAGGAACGCCTTGAACGGGGTGAACTTATAGTGGGACTGATGAACAAAGTAGGGACGCTGAATTTCCCAGGTTGGGGAGGAGTAAATGTACTCGTCGTAGTCGATCTGATAGCGATACTCGAGGATGCTGCCGACCTCCACATCGGGCAGGGTAAACACCTTTCGGTTGAGCTGTGCGTCGCCGCTTTTGAAGATCAACAGGTCAGAGGATTTAACGGTAAGCGGAATAATGGTCCCGTCAGGATGAATGGTGCGGCCCTTGATGTCGTTGATCTTCGATTCGCCACGCAGGTATGGGACTTCGATGGTGGCCAGATCCTTGCCTTTATCCTGAAGAACCTTGATTCGCACGTAAAGGCTGTAATAGTGGAGTTGATCGTCGGAGACTTCATCGATGTTGAGGTAGACCGCAGCGGCGCCAGGCGCTTTGGGATCGGCGGTCATGCTTAGCTCTTCCTGGGTGGGCGGCTGAAACTGCGCACGAAGCAGGGGCGTCGCGGAGATGGCGAGGATCGGGACGAGACTGCGCAGGACGGCGGAGATCCGCATCTGGTTTTCCTCTTGCAGGTGGTTAAGTGAAAGTGTACCGCGAACCGGAACTAACTCGCAGTTAGTTTTTCTTATTAACTTCGGCCGGAAAGAGTTACGCCGTCAATGAGTAGCCTGGCAAGGGCAACTGTATCGACAGCGATCAAGGTCTGACAGTGGTTCGTTCCCACGCCCGCGGGCTGATAATTCTGCCTGAAGCACTCTCCCCGAATCGCAATGCGCTGGATCCATTTCATTTCGCGGGAGCGGCCAGGACGAGTTGCTGCTGATCCGCTGCGGCAACCTTCTGGTAGAAGTCACGGAGAGCGCCGTACTCGTTTGCCTGGAGGACGGTAAATGCGCGGGCGAAGGTTCGGTTTATGGTCACATCGCTGCCTGCGGTGGACTCCTTGATCTGGAGGACGGCGTGGCCTTGCCAGGGAACCGACGAGGCCGGAGGAGCGGTCTCGACGGTGTAGCCGGAAGGTGCGTGGTAAATGACGCGATCGATTACCGCTTCGGCATAGTGCATATCAACGGGCTGTGTACGGTTGGGCTGTTCGATGAAACGGGTATCGCTGCTGTTGGAAAAGAAGGTGCCGGGAAGCAGCAGGCGCTTGGCCGTAGCGGCGCCTGGAGCGCCGGTTGCGCTGGCGAAGGCGTTCAGATTGGATGTGGGGTCGTCGAGATTGGCAAACCGCGTGATGTGGGCCTGGACTCCGCTTGGAAGCTGGGTTGAGAGCCATTGATCGAAGCGGTGGTTCAGGGTCTCCTCGTCGATGGTTAAAGCCAGTTGGCGCCAATGGAGCGCCTGCTGGCCGGCCATTACAATTTGGATTCTTGCCGTAACTCCGCCGCCTGCGCTCAGAGTCGCATCTGCGCTGCGGACAAGGGAGTTGACGTTGTAAGGCAGCAGTGGAGTTACCCAGGGCACAACTCCCTTGTCGCTCAGCCGGATGCCGCCGGCCCCGGAGTGCTTCCAGTCGACCATCTGAAACGGGCACATCTTCTCGCCGGGATCGAGCACGATTTCATTGCCGCCCGTGGAGAGGATGATGACGACATCATTCAGTTGCCACCAGCTGAGATAGTTCTGATTGAAAACAGCGTGTTCGCGGTTCACGAGCTTCATGGGATATGCGGTAAGTCCGGCACCGCGAAGCAACGCGAGATACAGCATGGCCATGTCTTCGCCTGTGCCGCTCTTCTGCTTCCAGGTGTCTTCTGCACGCTTGGCTGGCTTCAGCCCTTCCTGCTTGAGCTCTTCCTTGCTCTTTGCGCGCGAGAAGTTGGTGTTGTCCAGGGCCTGTACGGCGGCGTAAAGTTTTTTGGCCTTGTCGAGGTCGGAATCGCCAGGAGCGACGATGGTAGTCACCGCGTACTTGATTTCAGTGGTAGGCTCGGCGAATTTGTTGACTTCTTTGAGCCAGATGCCCGCTTCGTTTGTCCAGTATGCAGCGGCCGAGTTTCCCGGCGCGTAGTAGAACAGGACCTGATAGCGCTGACTCTCGATCGGGGGCATCCACTCTTCTTTTGGGAGCGGCGGAACATCCGCAATGTCGAGGTTGAAATGGCCATTACCCTGGCTCATGGTTTTTCCATTCGGCAGATTCACGTACCACATCAGGTCAGTGAGGGGAGTGCCGTGATAATCGACCAGGCCGATGGAACTAATCGTCGAAGCGCCGCCGAACAAGCCCGGAAAAGCGTTGAAGGAGAAATGCGCCTTGCGAACCGGATAAGGCATCTGAATCTCCCACTCCGGGCTCGAGTAGGAGTATTGGCCGTAACGGATTTGATAGTAGTACTCCAGGATGCTGCCCACCTCGACGCTGGGCAAGTTGAAGACGACAGCGTGAAGCTCGGCCTCGCCTTGCTTGGCGCGCAGCAGGTCTTCCGGCTTCACATCGAGAGGAACGATAGTGCCGTCCGGGTGGATCGTTCGACCCGAGACCGCGGCAATGGTACTGCTTCCTCTGAAATAGCCTAAATTGACTGTTGCAAGGTCCTTGGCGGCCTCCTTGAGTATCTTGACGCGGACAAGCTCACTTCGGAAGTGAAGGTTATCGTCTGTTTTTTCCTCGCGGTACAGATAGACGGCGGCGGCGTCCGGATAGGCCGGGTCGGCGGTCATCTTAAGTTCTTCGCTGGTCGGGGGTTGAAACTGAGCCTGAACAAGTGCCGGCGCGGCCATGGCGAGGAGCACAACAACGAAACGCACCAAGAGGCGAATACGCATGGAAGATTCCTTTGCTGGATTGCATCTGGAAGTGTACCGCAATAGTACGCAGCCGGGAATGTGTTTTTCCTCACTGAAGATTGGTCGGACCGGGCAGGCCGGCAACTGGCGTAGGGACTGCTTTACCGGCGCGGCACTATGCGGCACTATACTGAGATCATGCGCAGCCTGTTCTTGACTATCCCGCTGTTATTGAATCTCGCGGCTTTCTGTGCCCATTCGGGAAGCGCCCAAAGCGCTGGGGCCGCACCCGTGTCCGCGGAGATTTCGGCAGACCTGGGAACATGCTCCGCTCTCATCACCGTAACCGGCAGTGACTTCAAGCCCGTCTACGCCGCCAAGATGACAACGCGCATCCGCTACGGCCCGCTTGGCGTAAAGAAACTCGACCTTGAAGCTTTTACGGGCGCCGACGGACAACTGAAGATCACAAATCTGCCCGAGGCTGTGAAGAAGCCTATGTATATATACATCAGCAAAGATGGCAAACAGGAGATGGTCGAATTCAGGCCCGATCTGCGTTGCCACGCCACGTTCACCGTGGAATTGAGGTAGGGGAACGCCAAATTCGGTTTGCTCTCGAAGGACTCCTGCAGTCTCGATGCAATTTACCGGAGAGTTATCGACGGGTTGCCGGCCAACCGGCCCAAGACGCACTCCAAACCGCCTCGGGTCGGCTGCGCGGTTGCGAACTACTCTACACGGGCTTGCCCGATGGCTTTGCCGCCTCCGGCTTAGGCATCTCAAAGACCGCTGGATCGATCGTCTTGTTCAACTCGATCTTATTCACCGTAATGCTCAAAGAGAACTGGCCGCCGAAATCCAGATCGATGGAATAGGGAAGCAGATAGCCGGTGTCCGTCTTCCGGTAATCGGCGAAGGTCGACGTGATGTCCACGTCCTGATCCTGCATCTTGCCCTTGGCGGTTTGGGATTTGACGAGGTAGGTCGCAGCGTCGATCACGTAGACGATTTCGACACCATCCTTGGTCGTCAGCTTGATCTTGAAGGTCTTGTCGTCCTTGCCAACCAGCTCGATCTTGTTGCCCTTGGCAGCGTAATCATAGAGCGGCCCCCCGGCGAAGATGCCGCTTTTCCCCAACTTGTACTGGTCCTCGGGCATGGGGGTAGGGTCGGATGCTCCCGCCATTGGATTTATCATCCATCCACCTTTGTCGCCGTAGCATGTCACAATTTTTGCGCCGTTGAAATCCGTCTCGCTTTTTGAGCCGACGCCGTCCAGAATGACCGTCGTGCCAGGGGCATCGGTCCCATTGATCTGTGCGGTACTCTCCATGGAGATCGACTTCACCTTGCCGATTGCCTCGTTGCCTCCAACGGCTGCGAGGTGTTTCTGTACGATTTCGTCGGCCGTTGGCGCGCTTTGAGGAGTTTGCGCGCTCAAGCAGACAGCGCCCACCATTGCAGAAAACACGATCATTCCGCGGATAATGTTCTTCATTTCGCTTCATTTGCCTTTCGAGTGCCTCGAGGACACATTCAAACCTGTGCTGAACATTGTAGTCCAGAGTGCTGCGACGGTGATCAAGGTCTTCGGCGAGGAGATGCTTCTCATTGCTCATACCCGCAGTAGCGGGATAGGAATGGAACGTTGCTTGTTGTGTTCAGTATCAGCCGGCGCAGGGTTGAGAATGGATGGCTTTCGATCCGGGGCCGGGGACTTGGGTTGCGGGAGTAGACTGGTTCGGGCTGGAAAAGCGATTGAGAAGGAGTTGTTTGCGATGAGGCGGATGGGATTGCTGGGGGTTTGCGTTGGTGTGGGATTGGCGGGAATGACTGCGCGCGGGGCTTGGGGGCAGTGGAATACGCCGAATCCGGTGGTGAGCTTTGAGAAGACTGCACAGGGGCTGGAGGTGAAGCAAAAGGATGGCGTGCTGCGCCTGGAGGTGAATGCGGAAGATGTGCTGCATGTGACGTATTCGCCGCTTGCCGACACCACCCCGGCGCGCGCTTCAGACTGGGTGGTGGTAAAGAAAGACTGGGCGGCTGCACCGTTTGAGGTGAGTGCTGACGATAGAAGTATTACGCTTTCAACGGCAAAGCTGCGCGTGATGGTGGAGCGCGGAAGCGGTGCGGTGCACTACGTTGTTCCGGAAGGGGCAACCAGCGCGGGAGCGACCGGGCCGGGGTCAACGGGGCGGGGCATGCGCGGCAGGCCGCTGACCACCGACGGGTACCGCAGCCTGAGGCCGGTGGAGGTGAATGGGGAGAAGACGTTTCATGCCGAAGTGGTTTTCCCGATCTATGGGTCGCATGAGGGGTTCTATGGGTTGGGGCAGCACCAGGCGGGAGTGTGGAACTATCGCGGGGAGACGGTGGACCTGTCGCAAGAGAACACGAATATTGCGATTCCACTGCTGATTTCTACCAACGGTTATGGGATCTTCTGGAACAACTCTTCACGGAGCGTAATGAACAACCGGTTCATCCACGCCATGTATCTGAGCGCGGAGGTTGCGGACCGGGTGGACTACTACTTTATCTATGGGCCGGAGCCGGATGCGATTATCGGGCGCTATCGCGAACTGACGGGCGAGGTTCCGCTGTTTGGCCGGTGGGCTTATGGGTTCTGGCAATGCAAGAACAAGTATGAGTCGCAGCAGGAGATTGAGACGGTCGCGGCGCGTTACCGGGCGCTGCACATTCCGGTGGACAACATTGTGCAGGACTGGTTCTGGTGGATCACGATGGGGGAGATGAAGTGGAACCCGCATTATCCTGACCCGCAGGGACTGATCGACACGCTGCACGCGGAGCACTTTCATTTGATGGTGTCGATTTGGCCTTACTTCAGGCCGGGGAGCGACACTTACAAGGAGTTCGACAAGAACGGCTGGTTTATTGCGAAGACGGTGCAGCAGAGCTTCCATCCGGTGGGGCAGGCGCTGTACGACCCAACCAACCCGGCGGCGCGGAAGCAGTATTGGGCGAACGCCAACACGGCGCTGTTTGCCAAGGGTGTAGATGCGTGGTGGTTGGATACGGATGAGCCGGAGACGGAGGGACGCGAAGACAACATCCTGACGACCAACAAAATGTTTGTGGGATCGGGTGCGCGGTATGCGAATGTTTATCCGCTGTTTCATGTGGGCGGCGTGAGCGAGGGACAGCAGGCGGCCTCGCAGGACAAGCGGGTGTTCATACTGTCGCGCAGTGCGTACGCAGGGGCGCAGAGATTTGGCGTTACGGCGTGGTCTGGCGACGTGCTGAGCGATTGGGTTACGTTTCAACGGCAGATACCGGCGGGGTTGAACTACTCGATTTCGGGGATGCCGTATTGGACTACGGATATTGGAGGGTTTATTTCGGGGGGAGATCTGGCGAACCCGAAGTTCCGCGAATTGTTTGTAAGGTGGTTTCAGTTTGGGACTTTCTCGCCGATCTTCCGGGTGCATGGGACGCGGAATCCGAGCGAAAACGAGCTATGGAGTTACGGGCCGGATGCACAGAAGATTCTGACAGACTACGACACGCTGCGTTACCGGCTAATGCCTTACATCTACTCGGAAGCCTGGGCTGTGACCAGCAGGCACGGGACGCTGATGCGGCCGCTGGTAATGGACTGGCGGGAGGATGTGGAGGCGCAGAATACCGGGGACGAGTATTTGTTCGGGCCGGCGATTCTGGTTGCGCCGGTTTATACGCAGGGGGCGACTTCGCGGACGATTTATTTGCCGCAGGCTGCGTGGTACGACTTCTGGACCGGCGACAAGGTAGACGGCGGAAAGCGGATACAGGCGGATGCTCCGCTGGAAAAGCTGCCGCTTTATGTGCGGGCTGGATCGATTGTGCCGATGGGACCGGCGATGGAGTGGACGACAGAGAAAGCAGAGGACCCGATTGAGCTGCGGGTTTATCCGGGAGCGGATGGGGATTTTGTGCTGTACGAGGACCAGAACGATGGCTATGCGTATGAGAAGGGCGCGCATGCCACGATTCCGCTGCACTGGGACGATGGGGCGAAGACGCTGACGATCGGGACGCGGGAGGGGAGTTTCCCCGGGTTGCTGACGGAAAGGACGTTCCGCGTGGTGGTGGTGGGAAGCGGGCATGGCGTGGGGATTAAGGAGACGGAGAAGCCGGAGGCGGAGGTGAAGTACAAGGGGGAGAGGACAGCTTCTAGCTTCTAGCTTCTAGCTTCTAGCTGCTAGCTTCTAGCCTCTAGCTTCTAGCTTTTAGCTCCAGACTCCGGGGCGCGGGCTGCCTTCCGTTCGCCAGGCTTTGGAGACGGTCACGGCGAGTCGGATGCGAGGTAGAAGCTGATAGCTAGAGGCTAAGACCTTGCACTTTCGAGGAGGGTGGAGACGAGAGCCAGGGGCAATCCTACTACGTTGAAGTAGTCGCCTGTTATTCGGGGGATCCAGCGGGCGGCTCGGCCCTGGATGGCGTATGCGCCGGCCTTGTCCATGGGCTCGCCGGTGGCGATGTAGGCGGCTATTTCCTGGTCCGAGAGGGTGAGGAATTGGACTGCGGTGACTTCGGCGGCTACTTCGGTTTGGGCGGCGGTGACGATGGCTACGCCGGTGATGACGCGGTGGGTGCGGCCGGAGAGAAGCCGGAGCATGCGGGCGGCGTCGGTTGGGCTTTCGGGCTTGCCGAGGATTTGGTTGTCGAGAACGACCGTTGTGTCGGCGCCTAAGACGGTTAGGGATTGCGGGTCGGGGTTGTTGCTATCCCAGGTCTCAGAATCGAGACCCGGGGCACCCAAGATTGTGGATGGGTCCGAAAAACTTCCCTCGGGGGCTAAAGCCCGGACCTCCTTTGGGTCGCGATCGGCACGACTAAAGTCGTGCCCTTTCAAAGCCAGCTGGGGGAAGACGGCTTCGGCTTTTTCACGGGCTAGGCGGACTACGTAGGCGATGGGGTCTTCGTTGGGTTTCGGGTTTTCCGGGATGTGGGCGGGATGGATCTGGAACGTGAAGCCGGCCTGGGTCAGGAGTTCGCGGCGGCGGGGTGAGGCTGAGGCCAGGACTAACATAGTCAGATCACACTGTCAGGCCGGTTTGGAGGCCGCTGGGGGTGGCTACGCCCCAGGCCATTGCTGGGGTGTTGTGGGCGAGGCCGAAACGGCCGTCGGGGCCTAACAGGATTATTCCGCCGTGGCCGCCCAGGCGGTTATATAGATAACTGATGGCTTCGCGGGCGGCGATTTCGGGGGCTGAGCCTCCGGCTACACGGTCGGTGGCCCACTTGCCTAAAACCAGCTTCATGATGGGTTCGCCCCAGCCGGTCAGGGAGACCGCCGCAGCCAGATTGTCAGCGTAACAGCCGCAACCGATGAGGGACGAGTCGCCGACACGGCCGGGGGTTTTGTTGAGGGTGCCTCCGGTGGAGGTTGCGGCGGCGAGGTTGCCATAGGCGTCGAGGGCTACGGCGCCGACGGTATCATGGCTGTCCCAGCCCGGTTGGGCGGACTTCTTCTGCCACCAATGTTTGCCGGGGTCGGTCTCGGCGGAATCGCCTTCGTCGGATGGGGGAGGTTGTTGGCTGGGAATGGGCAAGCCGGAATCCAAATCCCGCTTGAAAGCCGTTTCAGGATCCTTATCGTCTCGGAGGATCTCTCCGGAGAAGGTTTCGTCCCGGAAGCCGGCGGCCTGGCGGGCCTGAGCGTGGGCGAGGCGTTCGCGCTCGCGGGGGAGAACTAGCTCGGCATTGTCGATGAGGATCATGCCGTGCGCGGCAGCGAACTGCTCAGCGCCTGCGCCGACGAAGTAGACGTGGGGACTTTGCTCGAGGACGAGGCGAGCGGCTTGAATGGGGTTGCGGAGACGCTCGACGCAGGCTACTCCGCCGGCCTTCATGCGGCCACCATCCATTAGCAGGGCGTCGAGCTGGACGCGGCCGTCGGAGGTGAGAAAGCTGCCGCGGCCGGCGTCGAAGGTGGGGTCGTCTTCAAGGACGGTGACGGCGGCTTCGACGGCGTCGAGGGCGGAACCGCCAAGGGCCAGGACTTTATATCCGGTTTCGAGAGCGTCGCGGACGCCGGCCCGATGGGCGGCTTCGGCTTCGGCAGGGATGGCCCATGCGCCGCCATGGACGAGGAGAGTGGGATCGTGTGTGGCTGGGGATGTCACTTGGATATCGTAGCGCAAAGGCAGTGGCTAGTGGTTAGTGAACAGTTGTTAGTTGTCAGGTGTCAGTGAACAGTTTACCGATGTCGGCGATTCTGGGGTTTGTGGTGGATTTCAAAAAGGTTGTCAACGGGCCGGGCGATTGGAAAGCTGGTTAAGTTGTTGAGAACAAGGTAGAAAAGCATGTTTGAAACCCTTGCATATGATATCGGCGGGTTCGGTTAACCTTAGAACATTCAAAGCGTAATGACTGTAATTGGGGGAGAGCTGACGAGGCTCTCCCAATCTTTTTCTGGCCATCTCGGCGCATACGATTGCCGGCGATTTGTGAGAGCCCCGTGCAGTTTTGGGCCTTGGGGCGGGAGATGTTGTTCTGTCTGCAATCCACGAATAACGGATTACGCATGGAAACGGTTTAAGGGCAATTTGGATGCACGGCGGGGGCTTGCACAGTTGCGTCAAAAGGACGCTGCAAGGTGGAAGCCCGGTTCGGGTGACGGGGCTGAACTTTACGGTACGAGTGGCGGAGAGGGGAGTCTGCTCTCTGCGGCTTTTGCCGGGAATGAGGATGACATACGAATGATGCTCACAAGAAACGCGTGGTTTGATGCCGGAAGACGGATGGGACTGGATCTGGGACAGTGCCTGGCAGTGGTGTTGGGATTTTGCCTGATGGCGGTGGCATTGGGTGGAGTTGCCGGCGCGCAGGCGGTAAGCACGACGACGGTTCAGGGGACGGTGTATCTGGCGAACGGACAGGCTGGCGCAGGGACAGTGAGCGTGAGTTGGCCTGCCTTTACGACGGCTTCGGGGCAATCGATCACGGCTGGTCACATGATGGTGACGATATCGCCGGATGGATTTCTGAGCGTGAATCTGGCTCCGAATGTGGGGGCCACGCCGGCGGGACTTTATTACACGGCTGTCTACCAAATGAGCGACGGGACGACGAGCACCCAGTATTGGGTAGTTCCGACAGCGGCGCAGGCGAGCCTGGGGTCAGTGCAGGCGCAGGTGATGCCGGCGGCGCAGGCGGTGCAGGCGGTGAGCAAGTCGTATGTGGACCAGTCGATTGCGGAGGCGACAATGAGCCAACTGTCGGCGGGGGGCGGGGCGCTGAGCGGGGCGCTGTATCTAAATGGGGAGCCTTCGCAATCGTTGCAGGCGGCGGACAAGCATTACGTCGATGAGACGTTCAGCCAGGCGGTTCCATTGGCGGGCGGGAACATGACAGGGGTGCTGGTTGCGCCGGCGGTGAACGGGTTGCAGGCTCCTGCGGCGGGAAGTTCGCAAGCGACGATACAGGCGGCGGTGAGCGCGGCGGGGACCGGCGGAGCGGTGGAGATTCCGGCAACGTATGCAGGGACCGATAGCTTCACGAATCCGAACGGAGTGTATTTGAGGGATTTGCGGCAGAAGAGTTCGCAGCAGTTTGAACGCAGCGTGAAGGAATTCGGCGCGGTGTGCGATGGGGTAACGGACGACACGAGCGCATTGCAATCGGCAATCAATTACGCCGAGACGCACGGAGTATCGCTTACGATTCCGCAGGGTACATGCAAGACGCGGACGCTGGTTTGGCACGGGGAATCGATTGGCGGTTTTGGGAAGCAGGTATCGGCGCTGATGGGATTTCCGGGGCAGGATGTGCTGGCGTCGGCACCGGATAGCGTGAATCTGTTGGGTTATACGCGGCTTCTCGATATGACGATTTATGTGGATCAGAGCCTGGATGTTTCCTGCTCTGCGGCTGTGGGAAGGATGCCTGCGGGAAGTTGCGCGGTTAGCCGGCCGGTGGAGAGCAATTCCATATTCTCGCCCGGGGGGAACGGGCTTTCCGGGACGACGGGGACTGGCGCCGCGTGGGCGGTGGGTAACTGCGCGATTGCGATGCCGGCGGTGACGGGAGCGGGCGGAAACGGGTTGCAGGTGGCGGAGCTGGAGAACCTGGAGATTGTGGCGACGGGGGTGGACCCGATGGCGGCGCAGTATCCGGGAGCGCACTCGACACATACTTGCGGACTTTATCTTGCGCAGTGGCCACAGTGGAGCGAGTTCCGAAATATCGATATCAACGGGCTGAATACGGGTATCGCAATTCCGGCGCTGCCGGGAACGACGCCGGCGGGCCTGATGTCGGACTCGAACCGTTGGGAAGACATTACGATTCATGGGACACATGGGTTTACAGCGGCGGCGGGCTCGCACAACGTGCTGGATAACGTGGTGGCGATGGCGGGGAATTCGGCTGCAACGGGCGAACCGCCGACGGGGTTGGTGCTGGACTTTGCGGGAACGCAGCAGGGCTGGATTGTTCGAACCCCCATGGTGAATCCGTCGTGGACCGCGGTGCAGCCGCAACTGACGGTGACGACCGCAGGCGGGGCGGTGAGCCGGATTACGGTGGGCGCGGAGCATGGGTTGGGATTCGATCCTTATGGAACGCAGGTTCCGATTGCGTTCAGCGGGAGTTGCTCGGCACAGGCAGCGGCGACGGTGAACAGCAACGGGTCGATTGGCACGGTTGCAGTGACACAGGGCGGGGTCGGCTGCTCGGGAACGACGACGGCCAGTGTGAATGTATCCGGGAGCTGGGATACGGCGGCACCGGTAAACCTGATCTCAGGACAGAACATGTCGCTATTCGGCGGAAACCTGCTGCACGGGACCGGTGGCTACACGGTGTGGAACGCGGCGGGATCGCAGAGCTATGGGACGCAGTTGGCTGGAGGCGGCGGAACATTGCCGGGCGGCGGAAGCTATGCAGGGCTGTTGGCAAATGGCGGACTGGGAAGTACGTATCCGGTGGATCAGTTTCCCGGGGTGGATTTTGGGGCCAAGCTGCAGGCGTGCCTGGGGACGGTGAACGCGAGTTATGGGGGAACCTGCGATGGACGGAACTTCTCCGGAACGGTTTCGATGGGATCGAACGTGACTATATCGACGCCGAATGCAACGGTGCTGCTGCCTTGCGCTACGATTTCGACGGCAAATCAACTGATCGTGACGGCGGGGACGAGAAATGTAACTCTGCACGGTTGTGCGTTGCGGGGCGCCAGCACGGCGAGTGGGAGCCAGGGCGGCACGGTTTTTCTGTACTCAGGTGCGAGCGCGATGGTGCAGGTGGGTGACCCGACATATGCGGCTAATACGATGGGTTTCCACATGGACAATGCGGTGATCAACACCACGGGTGCGACGAACTCGACCGCGCAGGGACTGGAGGCTTACCGGACGCAGGAGCTGGATATCGATAGCCTTTATTTTCTGGGTAACCAGAACCAGACTGGGATGACGCTGGACGGAACCGGGAACTATACGGGGGGAAGCTTTCTTGGCGATCAGTTCGACGGTTTCCAAACGGCGGTGAATGCAATCGGGCACCAGGTAACAAGTGCGGCGACAACAGATTGGATGAACGCGAGTACATTTGTGCGGCTGCATATCGATTGTCCGACGAGCGGCGGGAGCCCGATTGGCGGGACATTTGGGATCAACCTGCAACAGGGGGATGGAAACACGTTTACGGGAGGAGATGTTGAGGGATGCTCGACAGCGCTGCACCTGGGGGCAAATGCGCAAAACAATACGATCGTGGGGCTGCGCAACGAGAACTCGACCAACCAGGTTGTGGCGGACGCGGGAAGCTCGTACAACAACTGGATGACGGGCGGAACGATGTTCACCGGGCAATTAACGGACAACGGCACGCGCAACAGCTTCCTCGATACATTTCACCGGAGTTTCAACGGCTTGAATGGTGATTGGTACGGGAGCCAGAAGGACGCCACAGTGACGAATCACTGGAGGCTGGGGACGGGCGTGGGGAACGAGCGCGGGCTGATGAACGAGATTCAGACGGATTATGGATACCGCTGGACGGAGGGATACACGGACGCGACGGCGGGAGAGCAGTTCTACCAGGTTCAGGATCTGATGAACAACGTGAACCGACTGTCGATTGGGCAATATAACAACGGACAATCGAGCACCAACAACCAGACGGTTTTGAATGCAGCGGGAACGGGAGCGGTGGTACTGAACGGCTCAAACAACTCGGGAACCGGCGGGGTGGTGATCGGATCGGGTGGGCCAACCGAGACGACGGTGGCAACCATCGACAAGACAGGGAATGCGCAGTTCACCGGGATGCTACAGGTGGGAGGCGTATCGACGTTTATCAACACGCCTACGGTAAAGAACCAAGTGGATGCGGAGATCGATGCTGTTCTGTGGGCGGGATTGACACAGAGCCAGAAGGAATCGCTGATCTATAAAGACTGGAATGGAAACAGCCAGTGGTACATGGAGAAGGACGCCAGCAATAACTGGGAACTGAATTCAGCTACGGGCGGCCTGGACAGCTTCAAAGCTTACCAGAGCTCGAACAGCGGCGATACGTATATCAACGCTTCGAATAGTTCTGGCGCAGTGCGGGTGAACTACGAGACCGGAGCTGGAACGGCGTTCAAGATTTATGGAGGGAGCAGCGGTTCGTTGTATGCGAGTTTTACAGCACCGAACGCGATCGAGTTTCCGGGCCTTGCAGCAACGATCGGAGCAAACTGTCTGCAGGTGGATAACTCCGGCTACATAAGCAATATCGGGGTTCCCTGCGGCACAGGGAACGGCAATGGGACGGTAAGCTCGGGCAACGCCGGGCAAATTGCATACTACACCGCGAACGGTACATTGGTGGGCGGTGTAAGCGCGGTTCCCATTACAGCGGGAGGAACCGGCGCAGCGAACGGGTCGGCGGCGCTTCAAAATCTGGGCGCTTTCGCATACCCAGGAGGGTCGGGAATTCCATTTGGCTTGAGCTCGAGTACTTCGCGTCAAGCCACAAGCGGGGATTTGAATGCTCTTCTGGGGTATTCGCCGCTAAAGCCGGCCAACAATCTGAGCGACGTGGGCTCGTCTGCTGCGGCGCTGGCTAATCTTGGCGGGCAAGCGGCGCTTGGGTTTACACCGCTGAAGCCTGCCAACAATCTTAGCGATTTGGCATCGCCTACTGCGGCTCTGGCGACGCTGGGTGGAGTTCCGCTTGCGGGCGGAACGATGACCGGCGAATTGACGGCTACGCAGTTCAACGGTCCGTTGACGGGTGCCGTGACGGGGAACGTTACGGGCAATGTTTCGGGAACATCGGCTAATGTGACTGGGACTGTGCTGCTGGCGAATGGTGGGACTGGGGCTGCGACAGCCGCGGCGGCATTGGCGAATCTTGGAGCGGCGGCGCTGGCGGGGGCAACATTTACCGGACCTGTAAATGCCCCCGCAGTAGTTGCAAATACTTTCCGTGGGGCACTGGATGCAACAACCTTTAGCGGCGCGGATATGTGTGCCAAAATCAATGCTTGCTTGGCTACGGGGGCAGGGGTAACGTGTGACGCACGCGGCTTTACGGGTGCGCAAGGTGTAACTGCACCGTATTGCTCCGCAAACGTAGTGGCAACTGCCGATAATCAAACTATCCTGCTAAATGGAAACCTTCACTGGAATATGGGCAGTTACAACATCTTCAAATCATCAACCTTTGGCGGCTTTCGCGTCATAGGTGGTGGTCGGTCCTCGGGTGGCTTGGGTCAGGAACCCGGTTGTGCATATAGCACCCCTGTGGGTACGGGGACTTGTATCTTTTCATCAAATGCTACGGCAATGATTCAGTTGGGTGATGGCACCGTCAACTATTCCGGGAGCACCGGCTATCCAGCCATACACAGCGTCATTGCGGACCTCTCACTTATTAGCACAAGCTCAACCGCAGATGCCATGCTCCTAATTTCGGAGTGGGAAGACCAGATTAACAGCGTGCAGACGTGGGCTATAGGCGGTTCAAGCGGAGCATCCTTCCATGAACAAGGCGTTGCCAGCTACCCGGCCTGTTCATGGGGATGGGGTGCCAAGGTGAATTATCCAGACTTCGCGGGGTTCAAACGTGGATGGTTCTCTGATGCTGCTACCACGATCGGCTCTTGCACCGCTATTATCGGTTCGTCTAACCTTGGGGCCTCACAGTTTTATGGTGGTTACGTCTCCACAAATACCACTAACGGTATTGGGATAGATTGGAGTGGCCTCACATTAACTGATGCCGCTTTTGGCACTGACTTTGAGAACAACAGTGTATGTATGCACATCCAGGGCAGTGAAAACATGTTTTATGGGCGCTGCGAAGGCGGCAGCAACGCCATTACTGTACAGCTTGATGGTGTCATCGGCGCGGCACAATCGAATGACCTTGGTGGGATATACAACACAGGGAGCCATATAAGCGTTATCAATGGCGGGAACCCGGACAATAATCATTTCCACAGCAACTCCAGCCCCAAGACGGACGGGCCGACAGGTAATGAGTCTATCAACACTCAGCTTAATACGCCCTTATATATCAAGTGGGGTGCGGGCGCAACGAGCGGAACGTCTCAAAACATCTTTCAACAATTCGGCACAGACATCAGCGGCTCTTTCGTGTCGCAATTCCATTGGCAGTACGCACCTAGCAACAACACCTTTAACTTGCTCGATTCTGTTACCGGCGGCGGTCAAGAGCATCTTAGCGTTGGACAGAACGGCTCGACGCTTCTAAATGCCTTTGGGACGCAAGGAATTGCGTTTAACTACAACACGGGCATGTCTGGCGCGTATTCGATGGAGAATTATTGCGGTGGGACTTCGGTATGCTGGCACATCGACCTGAGCGGGAATGAGGTCGCGAATAGCTTTACGGGGTCGGGCGCAGGTCTGACTGGTACGGGCGCAGGTTTCACGGCGGGTAACGCAACCAATGCCGCCGCCGTGCCATTAAGCGGAATTTCTGGCCTTGGAACTGGAGTCCCCGCTGCGCTCGCATTAGCACCCAACGTAGCAGGAGGCATTGGTCTTTGGTCTGCGAATCTGAATTCCGCGTATGCACTGAATGCCAGTAACACATTGAACAACACGTTTTTCACCTACAACGCGAACTTAGGTAGCATCACAGGCAGTCAGAATTCATTATTTGGCTTTCAGGCCGGCACTTCTATGACATCAGATGGCAGCAACACTTTCGTAGGGTGGGAATCTGGTTACAGACAAAACGGGGGTTCAAACAATACGTTCATTGGTCATGCAGCTGGGCAGTACACGACGACAGGTATAGATCAAGTTTGTATTGGTTATGGCGGCTGCAACGGCTCTGGAACTTATCCCACGGGGAACTATGTAGTAGGTATTGGACAAGCCTCCGCAGCAGGATCGGGTGTAAATAATGTGGCTATTGGCGGGTACTCCCAAACTAACCAGACTACAGGCTATGAAAATGTTTCACTGGGTTATGACTCTGGTGACCAATTAACATCTGGGTACCTAAATGTGACGATTGGTCACAAGAGTGGTGGTACAACTCTGGCGACCGGTAACGGTGATACGTTGATTGGCCCTAATACAGACGTACAGGGCGCTGCAGACACCAATGAGACTGCCATCGGCAACGGAGTAACCGGCAATGGAAGCAACACAGTTTCGCTGGGAAATAGCTCAGTTACGGGGACTTATCTACAAGGGACTCAACACATCACAGCTACAGCGCCCACGGCATCAGTGGGGAGCGTAGCGACTTACTCCACCAACGCGGGCGGCGAGATAACCGGCCTGAGTGCGGCTACATCTGTGACGATCACTTTTGCCAATGGCGGTTGGACCAATGCGGCGTTTTGTACTGCCACGCCGAGCACAACGCTTGCAACGGTTGTCTACAACAGCAGCCAAAGCAAGACAGCGGTCACTTTCACGTTCCCTGCGCTGACAGGTAATTTGTTCTACCAGTGCGAAGGGAACTAGGCGCTGCAAGCGGAACACGGACGCCTGCGGCTTTGACGAGTTAGATGTAGAGACGGCTCCGTAACCAAGAGGTTGAAAGATATTAAGTGAGGGTAACCAAAGTGAATCGTCCCTGCGGCCAGTAATTGCCTTCCAGGAAGAGAATCAGCCGGACCGTGGTGGGCAGCGATGAAGGGCGTCCAAGACAGCGACCGTGTGGGTCAGTTAACAACCAGGTCTCAAGCGCGAGACCCCTCTACTGCGCTCAGGGCGGCCTTTGGGCACCCACAATTCGAGGTTGAATTGGAGATTGGGACTGTCCCGGTGGCAGGGGGGCGACCGCTCCGCATTGGCCGGTTCTTGTTATTGCGGGATCTTGACGGACTTGAACTGGCGGCCTAACACGGAAGGCCTAGAGAGCGAAGCCGTCTTCGAAGGAACGCGCAGAACCGGGCACTTACCGGCAGGATCGAAATGGGGTATTCGTGACAGTGACCGGGGTCAGTGATTCGGCTGAGGCGCGGGAGTGGAGTCCGCGCATTGAGGAGTTGGACAGAGGGGAACTGGAGCGGTTGGGGAAGATCCTGGACCACCGGCCGGCCAGGCTTCAGGGACGGACAGTGGGGATGGCGCTGGCGGAGAGGTTGTTGCCGGTGAGGAGGAGGGACGGGAAGCCGGCCTTGCTGAAGGCGAATGCAGTACAGCAGGCGTTTGAACTGCGGCGCGGCAAGCGGAACATTGTTCTGAAGGCGCGGCAGATGGGTTTGACGACCTGGGCGGCGGCGCGGATGTTCCTGAGGACGATTACTGGGCCGGGAACGTTGACGCTGGAGGTGGCGCACACACAGGAGGCAGCCGAGGAGATATTCCGGATCGTGCACCGCTTTGTGGACTGGCTGCCGGTGGAATTGCGGGAAGGGCCATTGCGAACTTCGCGGGCCAATGTGCGGCAGATTGTTTTTCCGGAGATGGATGCCCAGTTCAGGGTGGTGAGTGCCGGGGACCGGAACGCGGGGCGGGGGTTGACGGTGCAGGGCCTGCACTGTTCGGAGTTGGCGCGCTGGCCGGGAGATCCGGCGGAGACACTAGCCGGGCTGCGGGCGTCGATGACGCCCCAGGCGGAGCTGATTCTGGAATCGACGCCAGAGGGTGTTGGCGGGTGTTTCCACGAGGAATGGCGGAGGGCCGGCGAAACCGGGATGGTGCGGCATTTTTTCCCCTGGTGGATGGAGCGGCGATACCGGGCGGCGGCGGTGGATGGGGCGAGCCTGAGCGAGGAAGAACAGGTGCTCGTGGAGAGGCACGGGCTGGATTTGGGCCAGATTGGATTCCGGCGGAAGATAAGGGCGGACTTTCGGGGCATGGCGCGTCAGGAGTTTGCCGAAGATGAAGAGAGCTGCTTTCTGGCCAGCGGGGATTCGGTGTTTGAGCTGGCGGCCATTGAGGAGCGCCTGAAAACGATGCCGCAGCCAGTGGAAACCCGGCGGAACGGGGAACTGGAAGTGTGGCTGCCGCCGGTGAAGGGCAAACAATACCTGGTCGCGGTGGACCCGGCCGGGGGTGGGAGCGAGGGAGACTATTCCGCTGCCCAGGTTCTGGAGATGGAGACCGGGTTGCAGTGCGCGGAGTTTGCGGGACACATGGGCGGGCTGGAGTTGGCGCGGCTGATAACGGCGCTGGGGGCGGAATACAACCAGGCATGGCTGGTGGTGGAGAGGAACAACCACGGTACTGGAGTGCTGGCGCTGGCGGAGACGGTCTGCGGGTACCGGCGAATCTACAGGCGGAGTGGGCAGCCGGGATGGCTGACGACATCGCTGAGCCGGCCGGCGGTTCTGGGGCAGCTTGGCGCGGGACTGGTGGAACAGCCGGAGCGGTTTCAGAGCCGAAGGCTGCTGGGGGAGTGCAGGAGCTTTGTGCGGCTGCCAAACGGGAGCACGGGAGCACGAGCCGGGACACACGATGACCGGTTGATGGCGATGGCAATCGGATTGGGAGCGCGGGCGGAACTGCTGGGGAGAGCAGGGATCAGGGATCAGGGGTCAGGGATCAGGTAGAACTCGCGGACCATCTATGGTCTGTTTTCAGCTTTATTGGGGTAATTGGGCGCAGGCAAAACGTGGAATCGGTCCGGTTCTCGAGGCGAGGAAAGGCTCAAGCAGGGTCCGGTGAGATACGTTTCCGAACCCTGATCCCTGACCCCTGATCCCTGAACCGTGCCTCTGGCGCTTAGAATTCGATAAGCATCAGGAAACGGCGGGGAACGGGATTGGCAGTTCTGGCGGTGCAGCATATCCGGCGGATGCGGGGCGGTGCGCAGGGCCAGTTGATGCTGGGCGCGGACGGCCACGT
>Ga0182030_10007883_pt1 | contig 22157 bp, 18 predicted proteins | sample 812S3MmetaG_FD_121299 | JGI IMG/M metagenome (GOLD analysis project Ga0182030, IMG submission 121299) | Permafrost microbial communities from Stordalen Mire, Sweden - 812S3M metaG (Illumina Assembly) | ecosystem: Environmental > Terrestrial > Soil > Wetlands > Permafrost | place: Sweden... | reverse complement strand
TTCGCGGATTGCGCGGTGGTGATCGAACCGGACGCGGGCCAGTTGGCCGACATCGCCATCGCTACGGCGGAAAGCACGCGGGTGCTGATCGGCGCGGAACCGGCGGTGGCGCTGCTGAGCTTTTCCACCAAGGGAAGCGGGAAGCATGAGCAGGTCGACAAGGTCGTGGAGGCGCTGCGGATCGTGCAGGCGCGCGCTCCGGAGCTGAATATCGACGGCGAGTTGCAGGTTGACGCGGCGATTTCGGCGGCGGTGGGGAAGTCGAAGGCGCCGGGGTCGAAGGTGGCGGGGCAGGCCAATACGCTGGTGTTTCCGAATCTCTCGGCGGGCAATATCGGGTACAAGCTGGTGGAGCGATTGGGCGGCGCGATGGCGATCGGACCGTTCCTGCAGGGGTTGGCGAAGCCGGCGAACGACCTTTCGCGCGGCTGCTCGGCGGAAGATATTTTCAATGTCGCGGTGGTGACGGCGCTGCAATCGGAGCGGGGCTGATGCCATGCTACCCTTCCCGCTGGTGTATTCCGAGCGGTACGACCTGAACCTGGGGGCGCACGTTTTCCCCTCGCAGAAATTCCGCTGGCTGCACGATCGGTTCCTGCGCAGCCGGTTCGCCACGGCGGAGGATTTTGTGGAGCCGGCACCGGCGTCCGACGAAGACATCCTGCGGGTGCATACGCCCGAGTGGGTGTCGGCACTGCGCTACGGGACGATCAGCTATCACGACATTCTGCGCCTGGAGATACCCTACTCGCAGAAGATGGTGGAAGCGTTCTGGATGGCCGCGGGAGGCAGTACTCTGGCGGCGCGCCATGCGCTCTCGAAGGGCGTGGGGTTCAACGTCGGCGGCGGATTCCACCATGCGTTTGCCGGGCATGGCGAGGGGTTTTGCGCCGTCAACGATATCGCCGTGGCGGTGCGCAGCCTGCAGCATGAGAAGTTGATCGCGAAGGCGATGGTGGTGGATTGCGACGTGCACCACGGTAACGGTACGGCGGCCATCTTCGCGGGCGATCCTTCGGTGTTCACGCTATCGATCCATCAGTTCAATAATTACCCTGCCGAGAAACCGCCCTCGAGCCTGGACATCCACCTGCCCGACGGCATCGCGGACGGAGAATATCTGTATCGGCTGTCGAACCCGTATCGCAATGCGCTGACGGCATTCCAGCCGGAGTTGGTGGTGTTCGTGGCGGGCGCCGACCCCTACATGGAAGATCAACTGGGCGAACTGGCGCTCACCATGGACGGTTTAAGGGAACGCGACCGCCTGGTGATTTGGACCGCTCTCTCGCAGCAGATTCCGGTGGCGATCGTGCTGGCCGGAGGCTACGCGCAGAGCGTGGAAGACACGGTGACCATCCACGCCAATACGGCGGAGATCGCCAGGGAGACGCTGGCGAAGGTGGGCTGGATACCGCGCCCCGCCGCAGGATAATGCTCGATCCGGTGGCAGCGTACGACCGGATCGCGCCGGCATTCGGGCGGCTTTCCGGGGAGCGGCGCGCGTACCTGGAGGCGGTGGAGCGGCTGATTGTTTCCGGCATTCCGCCGGGCTGTCGTTCGTTGCTGGATATCGGGGCGGGGGATGGGGTGCGCGCTTTGGGAATCGCACGGGGAGCGGGGATCGAACGGGTGGTGCTGCTCGAGCCCAGCGCCGCGATGCGCTCGGGGTGGCCAGCAGGCGTGACAGGTTGGGCGATGCGCGCCGAGGAGTTGCATGCGCAGGACGGGCAGTTCGACGCGATCACGTGTTTGTGGAATGTGCTCGGGCATATTTTTCCGGCAAGTGCCCGCGTTGAGGCGATTCGCCAATGCGCGCGCCTGCTGGCTCCCGGCGGGCGGATCTTCATCGACGTGAGTCATCGCTACAACGCGGTCCATTATGGGTGGTTGCGGACGGCTTGGCGATTGGTGCGCGGTGGCAGTCACGACGTGGTGGTGACGTGGCAGGCGGAAGGCGTCAGTACGGCGGGGCACGTGTTTACGGGGCGCGAGTTCTCGGATGTGTGCCGCGCCGCGGGGGTGAGAGTCGAACGCAGGATTGTGGTGGACTATGCCACTGGCGCGGTCCGGAAGTGGGGCTTTCAGGGGAATCTGCTTTACGTGCTGACTTTGTAGGACATGCTTTAGCTTTGCCATAGCGTGTCCAACATCGCCGTCACAGGTTGTACTGTCCGACAAACGTCGGGGCTGAGCTGACTTCCATATCGCGCAGCGATATCCGGAGGTAACGCCTCCGGCGCTAGAATGAACTTAGCGTGAAGAACCTGTGGGCGTATCTGCGAGACGCTCTGACCAGTCGCATCCGCTACAAGATCACACGCGGCGGAGCACTGTTCATCCTCGCCATCGTGCTCGTGGGCATGGCAGCCATTGCGTCGGCCAATAATCTACTCTTCCTGATCCTGGCGTCCATGTTGGCCACGCTCCTCGTCTCGGGCTTCGTGAGCCGGTTGTGCCTCGCCGGCCTCCAGCTCGATTTCCTGGTGCCGGAACATATCCCCGCCGGCCGATCCGTCCCCGGCAAGCTGTATGTCCGCAATCAAAAGTGGCTCATGCCATCCTTCTCCATCCGGGTGGAAGGGATTCGACAGCCGAACAGCCCCACGCTCAAATCGGGAGTCTATTTCCCCCTCATCGCCGGCGGCGCCACTCTCGAGGAAACCGTCGAGGTCCGCTTCCCCAAACGCGGCGCCTATCGCCAGAACAGCTTCGCCTTCCTCACCTCATTCCCCTTCGGCTTCCTGGAAAAATCGGCGCGCGTCACTCTCGGCCGCGAGATGATCGTCTACCCCTCCATCGATCCCTGGCCCGGTTTCGACGACCTCCTCGCCGGTATCGCCGGTGAAATCGAAACCCACTACCGCGGTCTCGGCCGCGACTTCTACCGCATTCGTCCTTACGAGGCCCTGGAGAGCGCGCGCCACCTCGATTGGAAAGCGTCGGCGCACACCGGCGCCCTGCAGGTCCGCGAATTCGCCCGTGAGCAGGAGCGCACCGTGGAGATGTTTCTCGACCGCGACGTCCCTCCGCAGCTCGACGCCTGGTTCGAATACACCGTGGATTGCTGCGCGTTCCTCGCCTGGAGTCTTTCCGCCCAGGGCGCCTCCATTCATTTCCGCTCCAACGGCTACCAGTTGCGCCAGCCGGAAGAGGGTGATATTTATGCGATTCTTAAGTACCTGGCGCTCGTCTATCCTCAAAAGGCCACCGAAACGGAGGCGCCGCTCGATGACACGAGTTACAAAATCGTCTTCACCGCGTCGCCCCGCCAATTCACCGAGGCTGGCTGGCTGGACGCCCGCGTACTCGGTCCCGAGATCCTCCCGCTGCCGCCCGGTGGACACGCGCCCCTTACGGAGTAATATTGAAGGACAAGGAGAAATCATATAGATGGCGACGAATCCGTATGCGCGTTTCTTGGGCGATCTGCCCCCGTGGGAAGTGATTGACGAGACCGTAGGGAAGTTGAAATTCTTGCTCGACCGGCTCGGCCTGCGTGCCGAAGATCAGCCCACCCCGGGAAAATGGAGCGCGCGGCAGATCATTTGTCACCTGGCTGATTGTGAGATCGTCTTCGCCTACCGCTTGCGTCAGGCCCTCGCTCAGGATCACCACGTCATCCAGCCATTCGATCAGGACCAGTGGGCAACCTTGTACGACGCGTTCGACACTCCCACCGCGCTAGCCGTTTTTTCTGCGGTTCGTGACTGGAACATCCGCTTGATCAGCAGCATGACCCCCAACCATCTGAGCAAGAAACTGACCCACCCCGAGCGCGGGGAAATGAACGTAGCGGTCGTGGTGGAAACCATGGCCGGCCATGACCTGAACCACATCGCGCAGATCGAGGCGATAGCAGGAGTATGAAGGCACGCGGCGCAGCCGGTTTGGCCGGCGGGCTGATGTTGCTCGCCCCCCTGCTCTTCCTAGGGCAGGACGTCACCATCACGCCCCGGCCCAAACCCGCGCCGAAAGAAGAAGAAACGCGCCGCGCCGATATCCGGGTCAACACCAACCTGGTTCTGATTCCCGTCACCGTCAACGACCCGCTCAACCGGCCTGTCTCCGGCCTCGAAAAAGAACATTTCAGGGTTTACGACGACCGGGTGCTGCAGACCATTACCACCTTTGCCATGGACGACGAACCGATCGCCGCGGGCCTGGTCTTCGATACCAGCGGCAGCATGGGAGATAAACTGAAGCGTTCGCGCATGGCGGCCGCTCAGTTTTTCAAAATCTCCGACCCGGAAGACGAGTTTTTTCTGGTGGAGTTCGATAGTGCGCCCCGGCTGGTGGTTCCCCTAACCAAGGATACCGGCACCATCGAAAATGAGTTGACTTTTTCGAAGTCGAAAGGCTCCACCGCGCTTCTGGATGCCATTTACATGGCGCTCCAGGAGATGCGCAAATCCAAAAAGAACAAGCGAAGCCTCCTCATCATCTCCGATGGCGGCGACAACAACAGCCGTTACTCCGTGAAAGAAGTCAAAGACCTGATTCAGGAAAGCGATGTTCTGATCTATTCGATTGGGGTTTTTGGGGGAGGCAGCACACCGGAAGAGGCAGGCGGGCCCGAACTGCTACAGCATATCTCCGAGCAGACCGGCGGACGAATGTTCTTCGCTGAGCCGCAGGATTTACCCGATGTCGCCAAGAAGATTGGGATCGAACTGCGCAACCGCTACATTCTGGGATATTCACCCGAGAATCAGGTGCGCGATGGGAAGTACCACCACGTAGAAGTGAAAGTCGTGCCGCCACACGGACTGCCACACCTGCAAGCACACTGGCGCGTGGGCTATAACGCGCCCGATCGATAAGGTCGCGGCCCGTTTCCGAGCCGCGACCGAAGGGAGTGCCTCATGGCACTGTGGGCCACCGAACTAGATGAAGCTCTGTTGTAGGGCGGACGCCCACGTCCGCGCCGGACCCCAGGTCCGGCAAAGGCCGAGCCGGGGGGCTCGGCCGCGGGTCAGGGGACCAGCCCCACCAGAGGTTCTTCAACCGAGCGCTATTTACAGCCCCTTCGCAACCAGGAACGCGATCAGATCGATCACGCGGCAGGAATAACCCCACTCGTTGTCGTACCACGAGATCACTTTGAGCAGATCGCCGTCGAGTACCTTGGTCATGCCGGCGTCCACAATCGAGCTGTTCGGGTTGTGCAGCATATCGGTCGAAACCACCGGATCTTCGGTGTATGCCAGAATGCCCTTCATCGGGCCTTCCGCGGCGGCCTTCAACGCGGCATTCACTGCTTCCGCGGTGGTCGGCTTGGCCAGCACCGCGACCAGATCCACCACCGATACATCCGGGGTGGGAACGCGCATGGAATAGCCGTCCAGTTTGCCCTTCAACGCCGGCATCACCAAGCCGATCGCCTTGGCGGCGCCGGTGGTGGTGGGGATCATATTGAGAGCGGCCGCACGGGCGCGGCGGAGGTCCTTGTGCGGATAGTCGAGGACTTTCTGATCGTTGGTATAGCTGTGGATCGTGGTCATCGACCCCTTCAGGATACCGAAGGTGTCGTGCAGAACCTTTACCACCGGGCCGAGGCAGTTGGTGGTGCAGGAGGCATTGGAAATGATGTTGTGCTTGGCGGGATCGTATGCGGCGTCGTTTACCCCGAGCACGATGGTGACGTCCTCATTCTTCGCCGGCGCCGAGATGATGACCTTTTTCACCGAGCCGTGCAAGTGCTTTGCGGCGTCTTTCGCGTCGGTGAAGAACCCGGTGGATTCCACCACCACTTCCGCACCCAGCGAATTCCAGTCGATCTGGGCCGGATCCTTGGTGGCGAAGACTTTGATCTTCTTGTCGCCGATGGTGATCGAATCGGCATCCGCTGTCACCGTCTCGGAGAGCGGTCCGAGAACGGAATCGTACTTCAGCAGGTGCGCGAGTGTTTTTGTATCGGTAATGTCATTTACCGCAACGAATTCAATGTCTTTCCGGTGCAAACCTGCACGGACAACATTCCGGCCAATGCGGCCGAAGCCGTTAATACCTACTTTGACTGCCATGTTTTCTCCTGTAACAAAATGAAATACGGGGAAGTCGGCTTAATTTAAAGGATAACAAGAGGTGCGTATCGCGAGCAACCTGGATATCGGGACCTGAAAACCGTAAGCCGGCGGCTTCCCGCCAGTAGCTCGAGCCCACGCTTCGCAAAATCTGGCAGATCGGAGTGTTGACGGCGAAGCTCCGCAGGCTTCTCATGCCAGCGGTTCCGGTCTTGATGCTCGTGATGCAGGTCATAGATGAAACAAATCATGCAGGCACCTCGTTTCGTCGGACGAGCCGATTGTTGGTGCCGATCTATGGCAGCACCGCGGACGAGCAAAATGGGCCGCCGATGAACGCGGATAAACGCCGATGGAACGAGAAAACTGTGCTTATCGGCGTTGATCCGCGTTCATCGGCGGCCAAATACCGGCCTTCCGAATTCAGCTCAAGGCCTGCAAACAGATGGTCAACAGCTCACGCCCAGTTTCCCGAACGTGATGCGCCATCTGGTTTGTGGATCACACCTCAGCCAATGTTTAAGGCCCCTCAACGAATGAAACGATGAAACGATTCTGGCTTTGAGAAAGTACCGCGAAGCGTACCGCGTCCGGAGTCGCAGCCTTTCGACGCGCCAAAGCTAAGAGCCAACAGCTAATAGCCAAGAGCTACTTCTGGAACACCACCTTGCCCCCGACGATCGTATAGACCACATCCGTCGACAAAATGTCGTCCTCCGGAATCGTCATGATGTCGTGCGAAAGTACCGTGATGTCGGCCAGCTTACCGAGTTCGAGCGAACCCTTCAGCTTCTCCTCGAACGCCGCGTACGCGTTATTCCACGTGTACGATTTCAGCGCTTCCTCACGGCTCATCCGCTGGTCCGGATAGAACCGCGTCCCATCCTTCAGCTTGCGGCTCACGCTGGCGTAGAAGCAGGCCAAAGGACCGACGTCCTCCACCGGCGCGTCCGTCCCGTTGGCCACCACCGCCCCGCTCTTCATGAGCTTCTGCCACACGTACGCGCCTTCCTCGGCCCGTTGCGGGCCCAACCGCAGCAGCACATAAGGCGCGTCCGACGTGCAATGGATCCCCTGCATCGCCGCGATCACCCCCATCTTTCCAAACCGCGGAATGTCCGCCGCATTCAGATGTTGCGCGTGCTCGATGCGCCAGCGCAGGTCCTTCTTATCGGGATGCGCCTCGAATACCTGCTGGTAAATATTCAGCACTTCGCGATTGGCCCGGTCGCCGATGGCGTGAATGCAGAACTGATAGTCGTGCGCGATGGCCAGTTCGCCGATTCGCTTGAGGTCGGGAATGTCGCCGATGTCGAGCCCCGTGCTATCCGGCTTATCGGCGTACGGTTCCAGCAGCCACGCGCCACGCGACCCCAACGCGCCATCCATGTACCGCTTGATCGCCCGCACGGTGAGATGATTGTCGCCCGCGCCGATGATGCGATAGCGACCCAAATTGGCGGCCAGTTGGTCAGTCGAACCGGCGCCCAGCATCACCCACATGCGCAGCGGCAATTCATGCTTCTCGGCCATAGCCCGCATTGCGTCCACCGTCGCGTATGGCGAGCCCGCATCTTCGAACGACGTAATCCCCTTCGACACGCACTCCTTCGCCGCCAGGTCGATCGCCTTGCGAAGGCCGGCGGCCCGTTCGGCCGGTGTGCGCTTGTCGAGCCATGCATTGTGGGCGCTGTTTGCGAGCCCCTGCGCTGTCTCCCTCAACAGGCCGGTCGGATTGCCTGCCTGATCTTTGAGAAGTTCCCCGCCCGCCGGGTTGGCGGTATCGCGCGTAACTTTCGCCGCCTCCATCGCCTTGGCGTTCACGAACACCGCGTGTCCGCTGGCATGCGTCAGCAGCACCGGATTATCCGGCGACACCGCGTCGAGCGATGCGTGCAGCGGAAAGCCCTCCACGTTCGGCTCCGGCGCTTTGTCCCATTTCGATTGGTGCCATCCGCGTCCCACAATCCACTCGCCGGCCTTCGCCTGTTTGGCGGCGCGCGCCACCTGCGCCACGATATCGTCCCAAGTGCGCGCCTCGCGCAAATCCAACCCCTGTCGATACTCGCCGATCCCCACGAAATGCCCGTGTCCTTCAATGAATCCCGGGATGGCAAGCTGTCCCTTCAGGTCAATCACTTTGGTATTTCGCCCCACCCATTTCTGCGCGTCGGCATTGACGCCGAGAGCGACAATGCGATCGCCGCGCACAGCCAGCAGTTGTGCCGTCGGCGCGGCAGGATTCATGGTGACGATCTTGCCGTTCATCAGGACGAGGTCGGCAGGCTGGGCGCGGACGGCCGAAGGAAAGATCGCCCAGGGAAGCGCGGCACATACCGCGAGCGTTGCAATGCGCATGGACACCAGGATATTACCCCGGCCGCTATGAGTCCACACTGGTGTCCCACGGGCGTCGCCGCTGGCTATTGGCGAGATCGTCTGGATTGATGCCAGGGCTCTCACGCCGCGTTGCAGACACGCGATCCTAGTTCTCAGACGGCCGTTCCGCGTGCTCCACCACCAGTACCTCTACGGGACCCTTTTGTTGATCGAGACGCAATCCAAGCTGCTCCTGCAGTGCCAGGAAGAACGGCGGGAATTGCTGCGCCGCCGCCCCACCATCCGCGGGAGCGCCCGCCACACCCTCATCCGGTGTCCAGTCGAGCGTGAAATCGAAATCTCCCGCAATCCCCGTTTTCTCCGTGACCGAGCGGCCCGTTTGACGCGCCAGAAATGTGCTGAAAACCGCCATCGAAACCCGCTGGCAATCCAGATGATGACCGTTCGTCACGTAGTCCGGTGAAGCGGCGCTCGACGCCTTCAGTCCTTTGGGCCCATTCTTGGCTACTGTCAACACCAGCACCGGAAGTTCCTTCGTGTCGTGACGCAAAACCAAATGAAAGCGGTCCGCCAGCAGAGTCTGCGTGCGCAGCCGGACCATTTGCCCGCCGTTCCCTCCTTCCGGATTCTCGGGAGGCTTGCCGACCACTTCGTATCTTTCGGAATCGAGCCATGCCGGCCCGCCGGAAATCTGATCGTCCCGAACATCGTACGCGTACTCGATGAGCATCCTAACCGTGACGTTGGTGGCATTCAACGAACCCGCGCTGGCCCTTCGAAACCCGCTATTCATGGGGCTTCCCTGTGTGGGTTTGACGGAATCCACCTCAAAGGCGGGCCGCCCCGCGACATCGGAATTCTGCGCCAACATCGCCATCGGACCAAGTAGCAGGTACGGAAAGATCGCGGATCGAGTCATCGCGCCTCACTCCTATAGTTAAACTATGGAAAGTATGACGCGTTAGCCGTGACCCTGTCAAGCGATCCGGCGCTCACCAACTCCAGGTGTACCCAATGCTCGAAGTCGTATACCACGGCACCGTGACTACCTTGTTGAAGCTCTCCTGAATCCAGATGGAGTTATGGTCGTTGAAATGGACGATGGCGCCCAGAGAGACGCCGCTGTCAAGCCGGTTTTGCAGACGAGCGTTGCCCGTGTAGGTGGTAATCCCCGTCTGAAGCCACGTGTAGCCGGTCACCCGCTTCGTAGCGGGGAGCGGGAAGTTCTTCATCAGGCCGAGGGATTCCGTGTGCTCGCCGAAATCGGTGTGCAGGAAGCCGTGAGAGCCGGCGTTTTCGTAGGTATAAGCAAACGTGAGCTCGTCGCCAAAAGGGTCCTTCTTCAGGAAGCCGAACGTGTGGCCGATGCCGATGTTGTAGTTCGCGCGGGGAAGCAGTCCGGGACGATCGAAATCGGATCCGAACATCACGAACAAATCCGTGCTAGTGCCGGATGGCTCGGCACCCTGGGCAGTCGGTGCCTGCGCGTACCCAGCGAGAGGGACTAAGCCCAGAAGTCCAACCACCAGTACGCCAAGCCTCAAGCGGGGAAATCGCAATGCCAACATGATCCATAGAATTTGTCATGGATCGCGTGAGAAACGCATAAGGATTACCTAATGACGCGTTCACAATTTTGAATCGGCGTGATAAGCGGATGTCTGGCCGCCCCGATACCGCCGCAAATACTCCTCCCGCGTGCACAAGCTCTCGCGATCCAGCGCCCGGTCGACCGCCAAAATCCCATCCAAATGATCGATCTCATGCTGCAACAGCTCCGAGAACGCCCCCCGCGCCGAGATACGCTCCACCTCGCCAGCCTCATCCAAATACCGTACCCGCACCGCCACCGACCGCTCCAGCCGCACCATCAAATCCGGGAACGAGAAGCAGTCGTCCCACAGCTGGAACTTCTCCTCGCTCCGCCATTCGTACTCCGGATTTCGCAGGCAGTAGGCGCGGCCCTCCAGTTCGATGTATATTAGTCGCTTCGGTTCCCCGATTTGCACGGCGCTGATCCCCCGTCCGAATCCGTGAGTCCGCTGGAACTCGTGGAGCGTGTCGCGCAGGTCCCGAAACGCGCCCTCGGCTTCGGCGGGCGTGGCCACAGGGACGGAGACGGCTCGCAGAAGCGGGTCGCCGAGTTGCAGGATGCGGCAGGCTGACATATCTCTCATGACAATACCAGCCCCAGCGGCGGAGAGGCTAGGCCCGGTGAAGCTCGCCATCCGGGTGGCCGTTTACATCGTGATGATCTGGTTCGGGCGCAGGTACCTGGGACCCATTCTGTTTTGGCTCGGCGGGCTCTTTCTCGGCAGTCTGGCCGGCACTCTGGCCATCGCGCTGGTGGCCAATGTGCTGGCCCTCCGTTTCTTTACCGAGCGCCGTTTGACGGATCTCGGCATGGGATGGAGCCGCGCTTCCATGGACAACATGGGCCTCGGCATCCTGGGCGGCGGTGGGGCCGCCTGCCTCGTGCTCGCCCCGGCGTTGCTTTTCGGAGAAGCGCACATCTCCGGCACTCCGCAGGACCAGCCTTCCTTCGCCGTGATCGTTTTCGTGGTCTCCCTGCTGGCCCTGGGGTCCATGGGAGAAGAGCTCATGATGCGCGGCTACGGCTTCCAAATCCTCCTGGCGAACTGCGGGACCTGGGCCACCATCGTTCCGGTCGGCCTCGTCTTTGCTTATTTGCATATGGGAAATCCCGGCGCTTCATGGTTGGGAATCGCCAATACAGCCGGCTTCGGCATACTCTTCGGTTACGCTTTCGTACGCAGCCGCGACCTTTGGCTGCCCGCCGGGCTCCATTTCGGCTGGAATGTTACGTTACCCCTATTTGGGGTGAACGTCAGCGGGCTTAGAATGAAGATGACGGGTCACGACATGGTCTGGAGTGCCGGCAATTTATGGAGCGGTGGCGATTACGGCCCGGAGGCCAGCGTCCTCACGTCCATCGTCATGATCGCGCTGGCCGCGTACATCTGGAAAGCGCCCATTCACCGCCAGCCCTCACCGTTGACAGACCCGCCGTCCGAGCCGAAGGAGGGCGTATGCGAGTCCTAGCCGTGATCGCCATAGCCGGAGTCCTCGCGCCCGCGATGCCGGCGGCCGACAAGCCCGACAAACTCGACAAGTTGACCATTGACGACCGCGTGGAGCTGACGCGCGGGCTGACAGCGGAATACGCCAACGTAAAGGTGTTGCTGCCGCGCTCCAAGAAACCTCTGGAGTTCGACGCACAGAAGGGCGCTTACGACAAGCAGGAGTGGTCAGCCATCGCCAAGGAGAGCGGCCCAGCGGCACGCACCGGCGACACCGTGCAGGTCACCAAGGTCGATCTTTTCGACGACCACATCCTGCTGCAAATCAATGGCGGCTTCAAAGGTGGACGCAAGTGGTACCAGGGCGTACAGATCACCGGTGGTATGGGCGGGCAAAACGTGCCCATGAACAACACCAACGACAGTAATGCGCCCGGCGGCACTTCCATCGTGGTCCAGTTCCACAAGTCGCTCGAAGGAATGAAGGCCATCGAAGTCAAGAAACTGCTCGCGCCGGTGCTCGATTTCGACCGTCACAGCGTCACCGAAATCTACTCCGAGACTCTGCCGCCGGAAGTCCGCCAAGCCATCAAAGATAAGCACATCATAGTAGGAATGGACCGCGACCAGGTCCGCATGGCTCTCGGACAACCCACCCACAAAGAGCGTGAATCTAAAGACGGCGTCGACCTGGAAGATTGGGTCTACGGCGCGCCCCCCGGCAAAATCGTCTTCGTTACCTTCAACGGCGAGAAAGTAGTCAAAGTGAAAGAAGACTACGCGGGCTTGGGCACGGATGTCGGAGCGGTGAAGAAATAGCTTAGCTTTCCTCCGCGAGCTCTGCCTCCTCAGCGCTCTCCCGTTTTTCTTGTTTTCTTCCTCTGCGTCTCAGCGCCTCTGCGGTGAACTCCGCCGTGAATCGCTTCCTGCGCTTTCTTCGATAGCTTGCCTAATACCAACCCGCACGACTCCCCGATCAGCCGCTTGAGCTCTGCCGCCGGCAACGCGTCTTCGGTCTGCAATGCCACCCAGTGATGCCGTGCCAGGTACGGAGCGGGCACGATCCCCTCGCGCTCCGTCAACTCGGCGAAGTTCTCCGGCGTGCATTTGAAGGACAGCCACACCGCCCCGGGCTCCAGCGCCGCAACGGCATACATCTTGCCCCCGATTTTGAAAACCAGGTCGCCGCCCCACAGCACTTCCTCCGTAGTGTGCGGCAACTTCATGCAGACGCCCCGAACCCAATCTGTATTCATGCGAACCTCCGATACCCGCGCCGGTCCACCACCAGCGTCGCTTCCGTCCCACACAGCACCAGTTCATCCCGCTCGATGCGCTCGCATACCGGCATCGCTCCGTCCAGCAGGAACCGCAGCCAGCCCGCCGTACTCCCCGACGCGCGGCAGAAAACCACCCGCCCCACGCCACCCCGGCGTATCAGTTCGCGCGCCTCCCAGACCGCCGCCGCTCCGGGTACCAGCCACACTCCGCCCGCCAGTTTGAGACCCGCGAGTTTGAGAAAGGTGCGCCGGTCCAGTGCCATCCCTTCAGTTGTATCAGGTCCGATTCAAAACGTGGATAATGGCAGTCATGTCCGACTATCGTGCACTCGAAGAAAAAATTCAGGGAATGCTGGGCTCCACACGCCGCCCCATCGCCGTCACATTTCTGGACGCCCCGCCCGATGGCGTCGCGAAATTCGCCGGCGCCATGCCCTCCTCGTGCAGTTTCTGGCGGATCGCCGCGGCTGGCAGCACGTTCTACACCGTGCCTTCCGACCACCTCAACTGCCCCGTCGGCGCATACACCAGCAACACCCTCACGCCGGACCGCATGCCCGAACTGCAGCAAACCCTCAGCCTGATGAGCGATATCGGCTACATCCGCATGGAAGAAATCCCCGGCGTCTTTCACCTCTCGGCCACGCCACAGGTGGTGCTCTACGGGCCGCTGGGCGATACTCCCGTGCCACCTTCCGTGGTGCTGGTATCCGGCAAGCCGGGCCGCGTGATGATGCTCTCCGAGGCTGCCAATCGCGCCGGCGCGTCGTCGAATCTCCCGCTGATGGGCCGTCCCACCTGCATGGCCATTCCCGCATCAATGTCCAACGGTGCGGTGCTAAGCTCCGGATGCATCGGCAATCGCGTCTACACCGAAATCGGCGACGATGAGCTCTACTTGGTGTTGCGCGGCGCCGATCTCGACCGCATCGCCGCCGAAATCGACACCATCCAGTCGGCCAACCAGACCCTCACCGGATACCACCAGGATCGCCGAGCAAGGCTAACGGTACTCGCTTAGCGTAGTACATGAGCTTCACCGTGGGGCAGGCTTCAGCCTGCGGCGGACTTCAGTCCGCCTGTGGCAGCTTTCACACCGTTCGCGAGATGGAGGGCTTAAGCCCTCCGCAGACTGAAGTCTGCCCCACTAATAATCGTCAGGTAGTTTTCCGGGTGCACGCGGCGACTGCGGAGATCTAAGTCGCCAGCTAAAAGCCAGAAGCTAACAGCTAACAGCTCACTTCGGCAACGCCGTCAGCACCTTGTCGACAGTCACTGTCGCCTTACCATCTTCCGTGACTGTCACCTTCTGGCCGTATGAATCGAATTGCTTCATATACTCCGAATTGGCGTACTCAATCGCCAGATCCTGCGGCCAGACATAGACCATGTAATCGCCCGGCGCCACCCCCTGGATGGCAAAGTGCGCCCCGCCATCGCCCGACCGGGGCCCCGGGTATCCCTGCTTTTCCAGCACCATCTCGTCTCCCACCTTACGCAGCAGATACGCCGTCAAATTCGGAGGCAGCGGAGTATCGGAAGGCGCGACACTCACATCGATGCTGCCGCAGTGACTGCTCACCACCACTTCGATCGGCTCCGGCGCCGTCCCTCCGGCGAACGTCAGCCCGTCGCGCACGTCGCGGCCCCCGGAAAGGACGGAGCGTACGCACGACTGCTGTGGGAACACTTGCGGCACCACCCGATAAGTGCCCGGCTGGAGGTTGGGAATGTGGAACTTTCCCTCCGCATCCACCTGGCCGCCGCCGTTATACCGCTCCGATTGCACGGAGATGAAGCCCGACATTTTCTGCTGCGCCGAGTCTCCCTCCACCCGCACCGTGCCATCGAGAGACCCGTCCACCGGCTCCAGTCGAAGCCCCGTGACATCGCTGCTTCCCACGATAACCGTCGTGCTGGCGAAGCTGAAACTCCTGCCTTCTTGCGGCACGCTAGCCGTAAGCAAATACATCCCAGGTGTCACGTGCGAGAACCGGAAGGTGTGGCTCTTCGAATCCCACTTGAGATCGCCGGTGGACTGTTGGAATGTCGAACTGGACGGTTGTGGGGTAAGACTCACGCTCGCGTTTGGGCCGGCAACTGCCACCACGCCGGAGACTTCAAATGCTTTCACCGGTTCCGGCAGCCGAATCTGGATCTCGGCGTTGTCTCCGGCTTTCAAATCGAGCGGCTGCGCCGTCGCGATATCCAGCGCTCCCGGATAAAACAGCGGCGGATATGCCAACGGTCTCGACCGCCGGGCTCCGTTCAACCGTGCCGTAATCGCGACGTAGTATTGTCCGGCCGGCAGCCCAAAGATACGGAACCATCCGGTTTCATCGGTGCCGGCGCTGTTTATCGGCTGATACTGCCGCCGGCCGTTCACCACCTGCTGGCGCACTACCTGAATGGAGACATTCGGCGCCGGCAGGTCGCGGTCGTCGATCACCGTACCTTCCACCGCGGCCTGCGCGGTCAGTTTCAGGACCACCGTCGACGTCTTGTTGTCGATCGGGCCGGCTGGCCCCATAGCGCCCATGCTCTGGTTGGTCGGTAGGTAGCCGGCTTTATCGCAGGAAACCTGGTAGTTTCCGGCGGGTAAATTGGTGATCTTGAAACTGCCGTCCGCATCGCTCAGCAGCGTCACTTCCGGCGCAGGTTGACCTGCTTGAAAGAAACGAAGGGTGATGTGGGCGTGCGCAATGGCCTCGCCCGTGTTGGCGTCCTCTACCCGGCCGGTTAAGTCTTTGTCGGACGCCGAAGCGATCCAGACGCCCAGTGCCGCCAGCAGTGCGAGCCGAAGAGCTTTCATTGTCCACTGCCCTCAGCCGCGAGCAGCGGCACGTCGACCTTCATCGGCTCTCCCGCCGTCACATCGATCGCAGTTGCCTGCTGTGCCACCGCGCCGAGGCTGGACGGTCCGGAGATCGCGCCCTGCCCCTCCACCGCCCAAGCCCAGATCAGGTATCGCCCCGGAGTGAGCCCCGAAAAGGTATACTCGCCCTCGTCGTCCGCATAGTCCTCACTGACATCGCCCGGATCCTTCGCCGTGCCGCTCCGCAGGAGCACCACCTTCGCCCGCGGGACCGCCACATCGTCGCGTAGCGCGCGCAAGTGAACCGACCCGCAATTCTGCGACACCGCGACGTCGACGTGAAGTGCCGCGCCTGCCGCCACATCGAACGCGGCGCCGCGCACTTCCCGGTCGCCCAGCTTCACCGACGCCACACAACTTTCGCTCGGCGTTCGCAAACTCAGCCGGTAGCTCCCCGGGGGAACCGTCTGAAATTGGAAGACGCCATCTTTAGACTGCGCGTATACGTACCTCGGAGCGTATTGCCCGCCGCTGCGCAACATCGCCGTAACGTCCTTCATCCGATCGTCGGCCACCCCGTGGAACGTGACCTCCACCGTCGCTGGCGAATCAAGCGCCACGTCGATACCCTCTATATCGGAGCTGCCGACGTCCAGTGGGAATTCCGCGGCCAGGGCTTTTTGGGCCCCCCCCGGCGGCGGGAAGCTCTGCGCCCGCAGCCGGTAGCGTCCCGGCGCCACGCCGCGGATTGTGAAGGTGCCCTGGCTGGCATCCACGAAGGCGTTGGCGTTCTGGCCAAAGCCCAGACTGTCGTCATCGGGAAGCAAGTTTACCGAGAATCCCGTCTGCGGTGGCACGTTTTGCACATGGCCGCGCACCGTCACCGTGGTCGCGGTGAGCGGCGTCAGATCCACCTGCGCACGCTGACCCGGCGAAAGCTGAAAGGCGCGATTGCACGTGCGCGCATAGGAACGGCTGTCGACGCGCGCCGCGTAGTCCACCGGACCGGGCACCGGCGCCGATGTACCTTGGCCTGCGTTCACGCAAACCACGTAGCTTCCCGGAGCGAGATTGCCGAACCGGTAGCGCCCGCGGTCGTCAGTGGATTTCTGCCCTAATTGAGCCATCGTCGTCCGGCCGTCGCGCCAAACCGGGCGAACCGTCGAGACGCTGGCGCGCACCATCGGGTCGCCGAACTCGTCGCGAATGATTCCCTCGATGGCGCCCCGCGCCACGATGGGGAAGACGATCGACTTATCGCCGTTCTCCCCGCCCACCCGGATCGAGGTGATTCGGTATGGGTCCGGCAGTTCGCCGTATGAAACCGTCCCGAATCCGCTTCCTTCGGCCGAGAGTGTGTACTCGCCGCCGGTCAGACCCGTGAAGGCGAAACGCCCCTGCGCATCGGAGATCGCCGGATCGATGGTCAGTTCCCGCCCGCCTCCATGCAGGCTTACTTCCACGCCCGCCATAGGCTGATTACCGCCATCGACAACCGTACCGCGCAACGTGTATCGTCTCGCCCCGGCGCGCCCCTGTGCGGACAGGTGCCCACATCCCAGCGAAATGACGGCCCCGATAACCGCTAGAGTTTGCCCAATGTTCACTACACTTCCAATTTACTCCTAAAGGGCAGGCGGTACAGCGGCGCGGATGCGTAACGGTCGTGGCTCGGAAGACAGCTGCCGATTGGATGGCAGTTACTGAGCCGCGCGCGTCAGCAAGCGGTCGTCGGGAACGGTTTCCCAAAAATCGGGTAAGCACCCCATCGGCGTGTACCTGCTGAGGGCCAAGTTGTCGGTCTTGTCGGGCAACTCTATCAGGGAAGACGGGAGTCCCCTTCACTCAGGTGGGCCGAACATCTTGTGTGCGGCGCAGCTTGTTTGCGCGAGGCATAGCGGCCTTCCAGGGCCAACCTGAGTCAAGCGTCAAGAAATAACAGCGGCACTTTTCGGAAACCGCTCCGTCTGGTCGCGCCTCGGAATGGGCAGCATACGTTTCCGAGCCGCGACCAAAGGGAGCGATTATTTCCGGACAAACCCTTAGGGAAATTCCCCGAGATGCCGTGAATGTGACGAAAGCCACAAGTGCCCGATAATTCCTTCCATATCATCCCACTAAGTGAGCCAAAATTACCCCGATTGCAGTGCCGACTTTTGACGCCCAAAAAACAGTTAGTAAATTTCTATCGCTTATTGCTTGACAAGAGTTCAGGGGGGGGGGGGTATTTTCAGATAAACAGTTCCGATAGTACCGAGAATCATATGAGCCATCGCACCCTAGCGGGGCTGCTGATGCTTGCCGGCGTAGTGTGTGCCCAGCACAGCGTAGACCCAAGAAACACTTACCACCGTGTTATCTGTGTGGTACCCATGATCGGGAGCGGAACGGCAGCTGACCCGCACCGCCCCAAATATGCGCCCGCCCCAGGCGCCGCCTCGCCCGATGGCATCGTCGGCTTCACCCAAGTACTAACCGACGACAATAAGTCCGCCATCGTCGAATTCGTGGCGCACAATCGGAAGGCCCTCGAGCCGATCCTCGCCGACACCACAATCGCCAGCTACGAGAAAGGTACGCTGAGCGCGAGCGCCATAGAAACCGCGTTACGGCCGCTGAAGAAGGGTTTTTCTCTGGTGCAATTTGAGGTGGTAATGCCATGAAGATGCTGCGATTGACTGCCATTCTGATTGCTGCCGGCTATGTGTGGGCGGGCTCCCAGCCGACCTACAGCGACAATCTGACGAACATCGACTCGACTAAGTGGACCCAGATAGGCCAGGTGTCGGCGGGCGCCAACGGAGTTACCGGTAACGGCGCGCTGATTTCCACGGTCGCCGTGCCTACCGGCAACGATTATGACGTTCGCATGACGATCCACACGGCCAACCAGGGTAAGGATGCCTGCACGGGGAGCTACACTCTCTACGCCCGTTCTACTCCCGACAACAGGACCGCCTACGCTCTGACGGTCAACGCCGGAAGCGTCGGGCTATTCCGCGTAGTCGCGAGTTCCTGGACCATGCTCTCGTCGATGCCGTATGCTTGCGGCGATGGAACGGGAATGCGACTCGTCGTCAAGGGCAGCGCCATTACCTTCTGGAGCGGTCCCAATATGGCGACCTATCAGGACTCCAACCCCATTGCCGCCGGCAATCCGGGAGTGGGGATCTCGACCGCTGCCGGTGACGCCGTCGGAAGCGTGCAGATCGGACCGATCGGGTACTTGCCGCCATTGGCGGTCAGCGCGTCCGCAGTGCAGACGAGTACCACGGCGAATCGCGTGGACCTCCGATGGCCGGCCAGCACCGCTAATGCCGCCAGCGCCGACCTGCAAGGCTACGTGATCTATCGCGACGGCATCTATCTCGGCAATTCCCGGACTCCGAACTGGCTGGATCAAACGGTGACCGGGGGCGAGAGCACCACCTACTCGATCTACGCAGTCGACCAGCACGGCAACCAATCGGCGCCCGCCACCGTGACTGTCCAAGTGCCCGAGGGTATTGCCGGGAGCACTGCCAAGCCGAGCCTCGAAACAAATCTACGAATGCCGGTCGCCAAGAACATTCCCACCGGTCCGTCGGTCGACCAGCGGGAGATAGGTGTGCGCCCGACGGGCTCCTATTGGGGCGCCGCTGGTGAGAACATCGACCTGCTTTCCGGAAATCTGAACTTCTCCATCCCATTGATCAAAGCGATGGGCCGGGGCAATACCAGCGTCACTTTCGCCCTCAGTTACAACTCGCAAATGTGGAAGGAAGACTCCAGCCAGAAGGCTTGGCTCTTGACCGGGGACGTGGGGCTCGGGCTGGGATGGACTTTGCAGGCGGGCTCGATTCTGCCCATCTGGAGTGCCGGGACGGTGATCGGTTATCAGTACTCCGACGCCACCGGGGCGCAGTACATCCTCGATCAAAACAACGGCAGCAATGTCTGGAGTTCCTTGCAGGGAATCTACGTCTGGTTCGACGCGAATGCCGATGTCCTCCACTTCCGCGACGGCAGCTTCTGGAATATGACGGTGGTGTCGGCGGCGGTAGAAGCGGACGCCGGAACTTTATACCCATCGCAAATGGAGGACAGCAACGGCAATTTCATATCCTTGGCCTACACGGGGCCGGCCGGCTGCGGCTATTGGTGCCTCCCCAACCAGAGCTCCCGTATCTCTTCTATCGCAGACGCACGCGGAGCGGGGAGCGGCGGGACCGGGTTCACATATTCCCTCAACTGGTCGGGCAGCGGCGTTCCGCATTTGTCCGTGATCGGAAACGGAGTCGGCACCAGCGAGAACTACACGTTTACCATGGCCAGCCAGACGCTGCTGGACCCATTTAATTCCTCCAATTTCGGTACCGTTACCACGCTGCAGTCGGTCGGCGTGCGCTGGCTGAATATCGCGCACTCATTTGTGTACAACAGCTCGGGGGAAATGACGAGTTTAACCACACCGTTGGGCGGTGTCTTGAACTGGACCTACGCCAACGCCAATTACACTGCTCGAAATTATCGCGAGGTCTGGAGGCGTTCCGCGAATTCGAGCCCTGGCGGGTTTTCCGACTCGGTCTATATCGGCAGCGACGGCAACCCCGCCTGGCATCGATCGGCGCTGGTAACAGACATGGGTGCGTCGTCACAGAAATCCTGGACATTCAGCGGCGTGTCCGATTACACCGCCGGCCTGACAACTGGTTACCAGGAGATGGACCTCAATGGGACATACCTGCAAAAGGCTTACACCTGGGGGAGCAGTTCCTCCAGCAATCCGTACGTGGCGACGGTGACCAGGACCCTGAACCCGGGCGCCAGCTACGCCGCCTCAACCACCACCACCCAGCAGATCGACGCCTACGGCAATCTCACCCAGCAGCAGGTGACCGATTACTCCGGCAGCACCACGGGTACGCGGACCTACAACATGACGTACCAGACGCAGTATTGGAACTGGGCCGCTTATTACATCCTCAACCGCCCGATGCTCACCACGGCGACTCCCGCCGGCGGCAGCGCCTTTACACTCGCAAATATCACCTATGGTGGTGGGCAGATGATCGCCAGCAACGCTAGCAATAATCACGACCCGGCCTATACCGCCAACGGCGGCCCGCCCCGTGGCAACCCGTGGTGTGTGAGCGGCCTCGGTGGCATCAACGCCGTGTGCACCCAGTACGATTCCGCGGGCGTCCCCTACTCCAGCGTGGACGGCAGCAATGTGTCGGTAGGGCTGACGACGGATTCCACGACGAACTTCTCGCTACCCACCACCATCACGCCAAGCGGCAACACCGCCATGAATACCACGGCAACCTACGCCAGTTCGTGGGCGCCAACTTCCATGACGGGGCCGAACAACGCCCAGTCGACTACCTCCTACGACGCATACGGCAGGCCCTCGCAGACGACCATCCCGGACGGTGCCACCACGGCGTACACTTACACGTACTACAATTCCGTCAACCAGACTGGCGCCAACACCCAGACAGCTACCGTCGATGGGCGGTGGCAGACCACCACGCTGGACGGCTTCGGGCGGACCATCCAGGTGCAGAAAGGGAACGGCAGCACGGTCGTTTCCACCGTACAGACGCAATATGCGGCCTGCGCCTGCTCGCCGCTGGGCAAGGTGTCGGCAGCGTCTGAGCCTTACGCTCCCGGTGCGCCCGTTTATTGGACGACCTATACCTACGATGGCTCGGGCCGCGTCCTCACCGTGATCGCCCCCGACGGAGCGAGCACCACCAGCTACTTGTACCAGGGCAACAGCACCACGGTGACCGATCCGGCGGGCAAGTGGAAAACCTCCATATCCGACGCCTACGGCAACACGATACAGCTAATCGAGCGCTATCCCGGCGGCACATTCGCCACAAATTACAAGTACACCCCCGCGAACCAACTCACCCAAGTCTCCATGACGCGCGGCAACGTCACGCAGACCCGCACCTTCCTGTACACCGGCAGCGATCTCACGAGCGCCACCAACCCGGAAAACGGCACCGTCACCTACACCTACGATGGCGCCCACCGCGTCCTCAGCCGCGTCGACGCTGTGGGGTCGACCACGCAGTATACCTACGACAGCTACGGGCGCCTGACCCTGACGCAATACTTCCCGTTATGGGCGGGGTACAACGGGACAACGGAGGATTTGAGCGAGCGCGTCACGTACTCCTATGACAGCGGGACGAACGGCACCGGGAGGTTGACCGGCGTCAGCTTTGGGGGCGGAGTGCTGGACGGTTACTCGGGCGAAGACGATGCACCCGCCCATTACTTCACGTACAGTTATGCGTACAGCCCGGCGGGCCGCGTGCTGACCCAGACGTCGACCGTGCAAGGGGCGAACAGGTCCGCGCAGCCGCTGACTCCCGCAATCGCTACCTTTACGGTGGGGTATCAGTGGGACAGCGAAGGGCGAATGACCTCCATGGCTCCCTCGTTGTCGATGCCGAAGTCCTGGCCGACCACGGCGTCATTCCCAACGATGGCCTACCAGTACGACATCAACGGGCGGATGAACGGGATGACCGCCGATAGTGGCAGCGGGCCGCAGACGTTCGCCACGGCGAGTTACACGGGGCCGGGGCAACTGAACCAGGCGCCGGGGCTGCTGTACCAGCTTTCCTACGGAGGGATGACGGAGACGCGGACATAT
>Ga0182030_10007882_pt1 | contig 22157 bp, 16 predicted proteins | sample 812S3MmetaG_FD_121299 | JGI IMG/M metagenome (GOLD analysis project Ga0182030, IMG submission 121299) | Permafrost microbial communities from Stordalen Mire, Sweden - 812S3M metaG (Illumina Assembly) | ecosystem: Environmental > Terrestrial > Soil > Wetlands > Permafrost | place: Sweden... | reverse complement strand
TCGGGCGTTGCAGACGCACTTGTCCCCGAATCAATCCGCTCCCAAAGCGCGGAATCGCCGACCACCACGCGTTCATCAAGAATGTCTCGGAGCCCTGCCATACCCTTATTCTACGACCGCTAAAGGAAGGTAGCACTCCAACGGCGGGCATTAAGCCGACGCGGACCAGGAACTTTGCATCCATCCACGCGTGCAGTGCCGATTCCGTTAGAACCGGCATCCTCCGCTGTCCTGGCGCGTCTCGCCCCCGGCGCGACGGCCGGTTCCAGTGAAAGTCTCTTGTCAGGCATCTTCCCTGACAGGCCAAGCCTTGACAGGCTAAGATAGCTGAACTCGCAACCTCGGAATTCTGTGATCGAAACCAAAACAGCGGCTGAGATTCAGCGGCCCGCGCGGCTCGCAGTCACGCTGCCCGTGAGCGTGATCGTTCCCGCTCGCAACGAGGCGCGCAATCTGCCGCGCTGCCTCGCATCGCTCGCGCCGGTCGGCGAAATTTACGTCGTCGATTCCGGCAGCACCGACGATACGGTTCGCATCGCCGAGTCCTACGGCGCGACCGTGGTCCAGTTTCATTATCGCGGCGGGTGGCCGAAAAAGCGCCAATGGGCCATGGACACGCTGCCATTATCCTACGACTGGATTCTGCTTCTCGATGCCGATGAAGTTCTCACGCCCGAACTCTGCGCCGAAATTCAGAGCGCGATTCAGTCGCCCGATGTCGACGGTTATCACATCGCGCTCGAAATGTATTTTCTCGGCCGACGTTTGCGTCACAGCGGCGCGAGCTTTTCCAAGCTCTCGCTCTTTCGCAAAGGCTGCGGACAATATGAATGCCGCTTGCGCGACCAGAATACAAGCATGGCCGATATGGAAGTCCACGAGCACGTCATCGTTGATGGACCAACGCGGCATTTGCGTCATCCGCTCGTTCACCACAATGGCGAGTCGCTCGATCGCTACATTCAAAAGCACAACGAATATTCCAACTGGGAAGCGTACGTCTGGCTCGATGGCGCCAAAACCGGCAACGGACAAGGCGTTCAGCTTCAACCATCGCTTTGGGGAGCGCAGGCCCAGCGCCGCCGATGGCTTCGCCGCCGTTTTCTCGAACTGCCGGGATCGCCGATTCTCTTTTTTCTCTACAAGTATTTCGCGCGCCTTGGTTTTCTCGATGGCGTTCCCGGCCTGATTTATTGCGTGTTTCAGGGAGTTCAGTTCTTTCACATCAAAGCAAAAATCTACGAACTGCGCGCGGCAAGAAAGGTGGCCTGAGCCATGTGCGGCATTAGCGGCCTCGCCACGAACGGCAGCGGAAGCAACGGGGCATTCAGCGACTCGGAAACTCTCGCGCGCATGACCGCAGTCCAATTTCATCGCGGACCCGATGACTTCGGGCTTTGGGAGCGCCGTTTCCCAGATGGATCCTACATCGGCCTTGGCAGCCGCCGTCTCGCCATTCTCGATCTCTCCGCAGACGGTCACATGCCCATGTCTAACGAAAGAACGCCTAACGAGAAAACGTCCAACGAAGAAGGTTCTGTCTGGATCACGTACAACGGAGAAATCTACAATTTTGCCGATCTGCGCCGCCAGCTCGAAGGCAAAGGCCATTGCTTCCGTTCACATACCGACACCGAAGTGATTGTTCATCTCTACGAGGAATACGGCGTCGAATGCCTGAACCGCCTCAATGGCATGTTCGCGTTCGCCATCTGCGATCTGCGCGGCTCCTCGCCAAAACTATTCCTGGCCCGCGATCACTTCGGAATCAAGCCTCTTTATTATTGCGAACGATCGGGAACATTCGCCTTCGCCTCCGAGATCAAAGCGCTGCTCGAAGCCCCCGGCATCGAAGCCCGCATGAACATGGAAGCTCTGCATCAATACTTGACGTTCCTTTGGGTGCCCGATCCGGCAACCATGTTCGAAGGCGTTCACAAGCTCGAAGCGGGACACTATGCAATCTGGCAGCGGGGCGATTTCAGGCTCGAACAGTATTGGGACCTGACCTTCCCGCCCGCCGATTACGATTTTTCGTGCCGCGCGGGCGCCCACGAAAGCCAGCGCCAGGAAGCCGATCTGGCAGAAGTTATCCGCGAGCGTTTCTGCGCCTCGGTTGAAGAGCAGATGGTAAGCGACGTCCCCATCGGCGCGTTCCTCAGCGCAGGCCTCGATTCCTCGAGCATCGTCGCCGCCATGTCGCGCAAACAGCATGTGCGTACATACACGATCACTTTCCCCGAGAAATATCGCGTCGGCGAAACAACGATTGACGATCCAGCAGTCGCACGACGCCTCGCGCGCAAACTCGGCTGCGATCACCACGAAATCGTTGTCGAACCCGACGTTGTCAAACTGCTGCCCGAACTCACCTGGCACATGGACGAACCCACAGCCGATCCCGCCATCATCGCCGCCTATCTCGTTTGCCGCGAGGCGCGAAACCAGGCGACTGTCCTGCTTTCTGGCGTCGGCGGCGACGAACTATTCGCCGGCTATCGCAAGCATACCGCCCACGCCTGGGCCGAAGAGTATCGACGAATGCCCGCGGTCGCCCGGTCCGCCGCCGTGAGAACCGCGCTCGCGCTGCCCAGCCTGCGCGGCACGGCCATGAAAAGCGCCGTGCGCCTCGCCAAGAAAATGGCCCGCAGTGTATCGCTCAATTCGTCGGATGCGTTCATCCGCAATTGCACCTATCTCGACGCCGCCCAAAAGTCAGATCTTTACTCGCCGCCTCTGCGCGAACTTACTGGCTTCAATCCGTCCGCGCGCCATCAGGCCGCGTTCGCTAAAATCGCCCACGCCGATTTTCTTAACCAACTGCTCTATCTCGACACAAAGATTTTTATGCCTACGCTCAACCTCACCTACAACGACAAAATGAGCATGGCGTCGTCGGTGGAAGTGCGCGTTCCCTTCCTCAATCGCGAGTTCGCCGAATTCGTGGCCTGGAATGTGCGCCCCGAGTGGAAGCTGAAAGGCAAATGGCGTCCGACAACAAAGTACATTTTCCGCGAAGCAATGCGTGGGATGCTCCCGGAAGAAGTGCTCGACCAACCCAAAGCCGGGTTTGCCGCTCCGGTAGACTATTGGCTGGCGCACGAGCTGCGACCGGTTGTGGACGATCTGCTCTCCGAATCGCAAGTTCGCCGCCGCGGGCTGTTCCGCCCCGAAGCCGTTCGGCGCTTTGTAGATGAGCACCGACGCGGCGCGGAAGATTGGTCGATGCAAATCTGGCAACTGCTGACGCTTGAAACCTGGATGCAACTCTTCATCGACGGAAGCGCGAGAGGATTCGCGCAAAAGACTTTTGCGCGGCCGGAACGCACAGCACCCGCAACGCAACTTGCGACCGCATGAAGCAACTTCTCCAAGACGCGAGAACCGGCGACCTGAGCGTGAATGAAGTTGCCGCTCCCCAGTTGTTGCCCGGCTGCGTGCTCGTGCGAACCGCCGCGTCGCTGGTTTCCGCTGGCACTGAGCGCGCGTCTGCGGAGTTCGCGCGCAAGAGTCTGCTGGCGAAAGGCAAAGCTCGCCCCGATCTCGCCCGCGATGTGCTCGCAAAGCTCAAGCGCGATGGTCTGGCCGCGACAATTGGAACGGTCCGCTCACGACTCGGTCAGCCGCAATCGACCGGTTACAGTAGCGCTGGCACGGTGATCGCAATTGGCGACGGCGTCTCGGACATCGGCGTGGGCGACCGCGTCGCTTGTGCGGGCGCGGGCTATGCGGTCCACGCTGAGTTAGCCTGCGTGCCGCGCCTCCTGGTCGCGAAGAGTCCCGTGGAGGCTTACGGAAGCACTCACGCCGTTACTGCGAACACAGGCGAGCGTCGCTCGACGCCCTTCCCCGTGTCCTTTGAAGAAGCCGCCTTCGCAACGGTCGGCGCGATCTGCCTCCACGGCTTTCGCACCGCTGAAGTTTCTCTTGGCGAAACCGTGGCAGTCATCGGGCTCGGCCTGCTCGGCCAGATCACCGTGCAGTTACTGAAAGCCGCCGGTTGCCGCGTGTTCGGCATGGACTTAATCGAACAGCGCGCTGCCCTCGCGATCCAGAACGGAGCCGAGTCTGCTTCGACGCGCCCCGGCGAATTCCGCGATCTGTGCTTTCAGAGAACCGGAGGCCAAGGCGCCGATGCCGTGCTGATCACTGCGGAAACTCCATCGAGCGATCCCGTCAATTTGGCAGCCGCGATCGCGCGCGACCGCGCCGTCATTGTGGCCGTAGGCACAGTCGGTATGGATCTCCAGCGCAAACTTTATTACGAGAAAGAACTCGACTTCCGCATTTCGCGTTCCTACGGACCCGGTCGTTACGACACTGCTTACGAGCAGAAAGGCCGCGACTATCCCGTCGGCCACGTCCGCTGGACTGAAACGCGCAACATGGAAGTTTTTCTTCGCTTCATCGCCGAAGGCAAACTCAACCTGCCTTCGCTGATCACGCATCGCTTTCCCATCGAGCAGGCAAATCGTGCTTTCGACCTGATCACGGGCCGTGCGAATGAACCATCGCTCGCTGTGTTACTGACCTACCCCAACGCGGAAGCCGGCTCCGGAGAAGCGGCCCAGTGTCGCCCAGCGCTTCAGCGCTGGGAAACGCGAAAGAAAGAAACTGAGTCTCGGAGGGACGCCCCAGGCCCCACTCGCGCGCCCTCCCGCGGAAGAACCTCAACCGCCTTGGGTGTGCTCGGAGCAGGCAACTTCGCACAAACCATTTTGCTCCCCGCTTTGGAAACGATCCCCGGCGTTTCCTTCATCGGCGCGTGCAACGCCACCGGCCCTCGCGCCCGCAGCGCCGCCGTAAAATTCGGCTTCGCCTATTGCGCTAATTTAGAGAGAGAAATCCTTTCCGATCCCAGGATCAATGCGATCCTGATCGCAACCCGCCACCATCTTCACGCCCGTCAAACAATTGCCGCGCTCCGCGCGGGCAAGAACGTCTTCTGCGAGAAGCCACTCTGCTTGAGCGAAGCCGAACTCGCTGAGATCGTGTGGGTCGTGTCGCACTTCGGTGCAGATTCTGAACTACCCTCGTCGCCCGCTCCCATGCTCATGGTTGGCTTCAACCGCCGCTTCGCTCCCATGTCTATTCGGCTCAAGACGTTTGTGGATGAAATCCACGAGCCGCTTTCCATGCAATATCGCGTAAACGCCGGCTTTCTGCCCAGCGACCATTGGACCAACGATCCGGATCAAGGCGGAGGCCGCATTCTAGGCGAGGTCTGTCACTTCGTGGATTTTCTCTGCTTCCTTGCCGGCGCTTGCCCAATCGAAGTGCAGGCCCAGAGTGTCGGAAACGCCGGCCACTACAGCATGGATAACATCGTGGCGCAGCTCCGGTTTCCCAATGGCACACTCGCCACCATTACGTACATGGCCAATGGCGATAGGTCCGCATCCAAGGAACGGCTTGAAGTTTTCGGCGGCGCATCTGTTGCCATCCTCGAAGATTTCCGCATCCTCGAACTGGTCCGCAACGGCCACAAGCAAATGGTTCGCGCCCGCCTGCGGCAGGATAAGGGTCACAAGGCAGAGATGTGCGCTTTCGTTGATGCGGTCGCGGGAACAATTCCCCCGCCGATTCCGTTCGAACAGATCGTGGGATCCACGCTGGCCACGTTGCGGCTCCAAAACGCTTGCCAGACGAGCCAACCGCTGCCAGTCAACCTGAGCGAGTTTGTCGCCACAGCTTCCAGGAAGGAATCGCGGAATGAGTACTCTGCGTGAGCGCAATTGAGCATCCATGCTGATTCTTGGCCTGAACATGTTTCATGCGGATGCTTCGGCAGCTATCCTTGAGGACGGCAAGATTCTTTTTGCCGTAGCCGAGGAGCGCCTCAACCGCCGCAAGCACTACGGCGGTTTCCCTGCGCTCGCTGTAAGGGCTTGCCTCGACGCGGTCGGCGCCAAGCTCGCCGATGTCCATCACGTAGCCATAGGCCAGGACAGCGACGCCAATTTAGCGAAGAAGGTCCAGTACGCGCTCGCCAATCCCGGCAAGATTTTGAATTTCATCAAGATGCGACAGCGCAAACAGGCCATGCGCGATGTGCGCTCGCTATTGGCGCAAGCCCTCGACATCGACCCCAAACAACTGACGTTTCGCGAGCATCGCGTCGAGCACCATCTCGCCCACATCGCCAGCGCTTACTATTGCTCTCCGTGGGAAAAGGCTGCCGGCTTCAGTTACGACGGCTCCGGCGATTTCGTTTCAACCATGATGGCGCGCTGTGACGGCAACGACATTCACGTTCTCGACCGCGTTTTTCTGCCGCACTCGCTCGGCAGCTTCTACACCATGATTTGCGAATTCATCGGCTACAGCAAATACGGTGATGAAGGCAAAGTTATGGGACTTGCTCCCTACGGCAAAGATACGCTCGTGGATGAACTCCGCCGGGTCCTCGTCACGAAAAACGGAGCGTTCGAGCTGGATCTGAGCTACTTCAAGCCGCTCGGCAGCAATCAGGGAATGCAGATTCAGCCCGATGGAACAGTGCTTTTGGCAAGGCATTTCAGCGACACGATGGAAACTCTTTTCGGCCCGCCGCGCGAACCCAACGCCCGCATTACTCAGCGCGACATGGACATCGCTTTCGCCATGCAGCATTGGTTCGAAGAAGCTTTCTTTCACCTGCTGCAGCAACTGCATCAACGCGTGCCGGACGACAACCTGGCGATGGCGGGAGGCTGCGCGCTCAACAGCGTCGCGAACGGAAAGATATTTTCGCGAACCCCGTTCCGCCGCACCTGGATTCAGCCCGCCGCCGGAGACGAAGGTCTGGCGATCGGTGCGGCGCTATACGCGTATCACGCCATCCTGCGGCAACCACGCCGAGAGCAGACGAATCACGCTTATCTCGGCCCCGAATTTTCCTACGGTCGAATTGAGTCCGCCCTGAAATCCGCCGGCTTAAAATATCGGCGGCTCGAACGCGAGCCTCTTCTCGATGCCGTCTCCGGTGAGATGGTCCTCGGCAACGTCGTCGGATGGTTCCAGGGGCGCATGGAATGGGGCCCACGCGCATTGGGCAATCGTTCAATCGTGACGCATCCGGGACTGCCCAAAATGAAGGAAGTGCTCAACGAGCGCATTAAGCATCGCGAGCCGTTCCGGCCGTTCGCCCCTGCGATTCTTGCCGAGGCGCAGCCCGAGTATTTCGAGCACGATCATCCTTCGCCCTACATGCTTCACGTTTATAAAATTCGCCCCGAGAAACGAAATTTCCTGTGCGCGGTGAACCATGTCGATGACACGGGTCGGCTCCAGACTGTGACGCGCGACGACAATCCGCTCTACTACGATTTGATTCAGGCCTTCGGGCGCAAGACCGGCATTCCCGTCATTCTTAATACCAGCTTCAATGAGAATGAGCCCATCGTATGCACGCCCGAGGAAGCGATCGATTGCTTCCAACGCACAAAAATGGATGCGCTCGCAATCGGTCCATTTTTCGCCCGGAAAAGTGACAATTAGAAATGGACGAGCCATCTTCAGCCGGCCAGGCGACGCGCAAGAGTCTCGAGCAGGATCGCAAAGTAACCGAGTCCATAGCGGACCAGGACACAACTCGCGAGCAAGCGCCACAGCTTCGCCGTCTCGCGGCTTGGCGCGGCATTCGTGTGCTCGCCTGGGATGGCGACATTCTCTATGCCAGTCGAGGCTATGAATTAGTTCGCCTGCTATCCGTCAGTCTGCAAAGGCCGAACGATACAGAGTGGGAACCAGTCGCGAGCTTCAGTCCTGTCTGGTGGCGAAATTTCACTTCGCGCTATCGCCTCACGTACCGCTTGGTGCGCGACGGATTCCACGCACTCGCGGTTCTCGATGACAAAACGATGATCGCGGCCGTCCCCAGCGCGATCGTCACTCGGCAAGCCGAGAGTCGAGAGTTCTGCCCCACGCACAAGCTCCTTCGCGGCACGCGTCCGCTGCACATTACGGCTGTGCCGGACGGAAACATTTATTGGGGTGAATACTTCGACAACCGCGCCCGCGATGAAGTACACATCTACGGCTCTGCCGACCGAGGCCAGACGTGGCACGTTGCCTACACTTTCGCCGCGGGCGCCATCCGCCACGTGCACAATATCGTCTATGATCGCTGGGCCGATTGCTTGTGGATCTTAACCGGCGATGATGGATCGGAGTGCAAAGTGCTTCGCGCATCCTGCGATCTCCGCACAGTTGAAACTGTTCTCTCCGGCAATCAGCAGACCCGAGCCGTCGCCGCCATCCCTACACAACACGCACTCTATCTGTCGACTGACACTCCTCTCGAACAGAACCATGTGCTGCGCCTTGACCGCTCGGGACGCATCGAGAAAGTGGTGAACCTCACCAGTTCCTCCATCTTCGGCTGCCGCGCCGCTAACGCACTCTTCTTCTCCACCATGGCCGAGCCCAGCCAAGTCAATTCCACTGATGAAATACATCTCGTTGGCTCAGCGGACGGAGCAAACTGGCAGACGGTCGCGCACTGGCAGAAAGACACGCTCCCCATGCGCTATTTCCAGTACGGCAACATCATTCTGCCCGATGGCGAAAACACCTCAAACTATCTGGCCGCAACCACGATTGCGGTGAAGCAGGATGACCAGCTCACCACCATCTGGGAAGTCAATCCCCAAACTCAGATCGCAGAGCCCACAGCCCACAGCCCGCAGCCTAACGCCGAGAGCCGTCTCCCATGACTCTAGCCGCACGCTGGAATTACTATCGCCGCATTGTTCCGGCTTATCTCGGCGCGGGTCGCAGCCAGCTCACGTTTTGGCACGAAACGCCGGAGATCAATCCGCAGGCAACCAGCGCGCAGCTTGGCCCGTACTACATGCTCTTTCGCGAGAAGGCCAACTACTCTGGCCCTCATGATGAGGCTGGGATTCCCCTGCTCGACTATCGCGGCTCAATCGGCCAGCAGTACAACCCGATCGCAATTGCGCAATGGGGATTGGCGAACTGTAATATCTTTTACAGTGCTCGTGAAGATTATCGCCGAAAAACTTTTTTGAAATCCGCGAACTGGCTCGCCACTTACTTGGAACCGAATGCCTGCGGCCTGTGGGTCTGGAACCACCACTTCGACTGGGAGTATCGCAATACACTCAAGGCGCCATGGTATTCAGGATTGGCACAAGGCCAGGGAGTTTCTCTGCTGCTGCGCGCCCACGCTGAAACCGGCGACGGCAAATATATGGAAGCGGCCAGTCGCGCTTTTGTTTCGCTGACCAAGACAATCGCGGAGGGCGGCGTTCTGTTCGAAGACGAAGAGAATAATTTATGGATCGAGGAATATATTGTGGATCCGCCAACGCACATTTTGAATGGATTCATGTGGGCGTTGTGGGGAGTGTTCGACTACTGGCTGGCGGTCGAGTGTGGCGCAGACTCTCCTGTCCGCGAAAACTCAGCTCTCACTGCCCGCAAAGTCTTCGATCGCGGCGTGAAAACTCTGCTCCTCAATCTCGATCGATACGATACCGGCTACTGGTCGCTCTACGAACAATCCGGCGCGCGGCTGAAAATGTTGGCCAGTCCTTTCTACCATCGGCTCCATATCATGCAATTGCGGGTGATGGCCATACTGACCGGTGATAGCCGCTTCACCGATTTTGCCGAAAGGTGGCAAGGCTACGCGGATCGTCGTGCCAATCGAGCGCGCGCGCTAGTCGAGAAGAGTGTTTTTAAGGTCCTTCATTATTAAAGTGGATTGTTACCCCTCGTGAAGATTCTCTACATTTCGCAGTATTTCCCACCCGAGATGGGAGCGCCAGCGGCTCGCGTAGCCGAGTTGTCGCGCCATTGGGTGCAACTGGGCCACCACGTCACGGTCCTAACCGGATTTCCCAACCATCCCACGGGCGTTGTCCCCGCCGAATGGCGCGCTCGATTCCGACGTCTGCGCGGCTCGGAAACGATCGACGGAGTTCGCGTAGAGCGTACATGGCTATGGCCGCTGCCGAATCGCAAAGCGCACGAGAGAATTCGAAATTACGTGTCATTCGCCTTCTCGGCGGCAATCCGCGGGCTAACGCTCTCTAAGCCTGACGTAGTGATCGCCACTTCGCCCCAACTTCTTTGCGCGCTGGCAGGCTGGTGGGTTGCGTGGTCGATGCGCGTGCCCTTCGTTTTTGAGGTGCGCGATCTGTGGCCAGAATCACTAGCCGCGGTGGGGGCGGGCGGCGAAGGCAGTCTGTTGCATCGCGTTTTGGGATCGATTGCCGGCTTTCTCTATCGCCGAGCCAATCGCATCGTGGTGGTCACCTCCGCATTCCAAGACCATCTCATTCAAAATTGGCGGGTCCCGCCCGAGAAAATTTCAATCGTCGAAAACGGCGTTGAAACCGATCTGTTTTGTCCGGACGCCGTTTCCGCCTCCGAAGTTCGCAATCAACTCGGCCTCTATCATTGTTTCGTCGTTTGCTACGTGGGCACAATGGGCATGGCACATGGACTGGAAACTCTGGTTGACGCCGCCGAAGAATTGCAAATCACGCTGCCAAGCGCCACGTTCCTGCTCATTGGAGAAGGCGCGGAAAAACAGAAAATTATCGACCTGGCAGCGGCATGCCAGCTTACTAACATTCACTTTCTAGGACAGCAACCACGCGAGCGGATTCCTGCCTACCTTTCCGCTGCCGACGTGTGTCTCGTTCTGCTCAAGCGAAGCGACCTGTTCAAAACAGTCATTCCAACCAAGCTGCTGGAATCGATGGCATGCGCGCGGCCAGTCATTGTCGCCGTTGATGGACAGTCTCGCGAGATCGTCGAAAATGCGGACGCGGGAGTGTTCGTGCAACCGGAAGACAGCCACGCGCTTGCGAATGCGATCTGCGAACTGGCGAAAGATCCCGAGCGCGGCCACGAGATGGGAAGCAATGGAAGGCAGTACATTGTGCACAAACTGTCGCGCGAGCAAACGGCACGCGATTACATTTCAGTTCTGGAGGATTTACTCGGCCATGAGAAGCTGAGACCGGATCTCGCGGCGTGAAGAATTTCCGCCACTGAGAACTGTTCTTGATGCGGTCGCGGCGGAGGAGTGGTTCCCAAGCGGCTGTTAGGGATGCGCGGCGACTACGCCGAGGGCTGTCGTCAACGAGACGGCTGCGTCAGCGGTACGATACGCGGCTGCCTTTGCCGAACTCCCTGGCACGAACAGAATGTCGCCTTTTGTTAGCGGCACATCCGGCGCTTTCGCGTACAGAACTTTTTTCAATTCCACCGGAATCTGCTGGATCCCGCTGGGTGTCTGGCGCAAGATTCTCGTCTTGTTCAGAGACGAAGTTCGCGTACTGCCGCCGGCAAGGGCAAGCGCCTTGAGCACAGTCAACGAGTTGTCTTCGATCAGAAACCCGCTCGGGTGTTGCACGTCTCCAACGACGTAAATGATTCCCGCCCGCGAAACGATGATGGTGTCCCCCGCCATGACCTCGATATTGTTTTGCGTGTCTTCGGCGAGGTTGGACGAGAGTTGAAGTACAACTTTGTGATCGGGATCGTCGCGGTGTTCGATGGTGACGGAACGGCCGGCTTTGTCGGTAAGACCGCCCGCAGCCGAAATCAAATCAAACAGTCGCCGATCGCCAATCGCGGGATAAGGACCGGGGCGAACCACTTCTCCAACCATGGTGATAGACTGCGACGCCGATTCATCGACGAAGATTGAGACGTGCGGGGTACGCACAAAACCTCCGTCTTCGAGCCGCTTCTGGATCAACTCCTGCGCCTCATCCGTGGTCAGGTCGGCCACGTGAACATAATCGATCAGCGGCAGGTAGATGTCGCCGGTGCCCGTGATGCGAGTCTTGGTGCTAAGGTCGGGAACGCCAAAGACGCTGACCTCAACCAAGTCTCCGATACCGATCTTGACGTTGGAATTAGGCAGCGCACCCGCCGACGAGGAAGAACTGGCCCGAGCCGAATCGGCTCCCGGACGCTGTGTTTCGCCAGCCACCGGAGTTTGCGCCCAAACACTCAGGCTGCACAATCCGGCAAGAAGCGCTAGCTCAGCGCACAAGCATAAGCGCCGCTTCCACTCCACCATACAAGACTCCTGGGTTGATCGGTGGTGTGAGTTTAACATACGCTCGCGCGAACACATTTCATCGTGATCTGGCAATCCGCAACTCGCCGATCCGATCCTGCTATTGCCCTTCCTCAGGAAACGGCGGTATAGTTCATCCCAACAAACTCACAAAAAACGAGCGCGACAAAAGTTACAGCGCGTGTTTGAAAAATATCGAGCGTCGCTCTCGAACCCTGGTTGAAATACGGAGTCTTCCAGCCGGAAGGAAGTCTGATTGACGCTCTTGTTTTTTGGCTTATTTGCGTCTTCGCTGGCACTTTCCTTTATCGCCACGCGCGAGGTTCGGAACCTATCTATCCGCCGAGGTTGGGTTTTCAGGCCACGGGAGAGGAGGCATATTCACCAGACTCCCCTGCCTCGGCTGGGCGGTGTTGCCATTTTCCTGGCCTTCTCGATCGCGTTGGGACTGTGGTTTGCTCTTTCACTCGTCTTTCCACGACTCGCTTTGGGAACCGATGCGACCGTCCTTCTTCGCATCTACGTTCCAGCCTGCCTGATATTTTGTCTCGGCATCTACGACGACATTCACGGAGCCGGGCCTTACCTCAAGTTTGCCGTGCAGGCAATTGCAGCGGTCATGCTGTTCGCTGGCGGGATGCATGTGCTCAATCTGCCAGTTCTGTTTGGCCCGCACTCTCTGCCCTGGTTCCTGGATTTACCGGCCACGGTGTTGTGGGTGGTCGCCGTCACGAACGCTTTTAATTTGATCGATGGCCTCGACGGCCTGGCAGCGGGATCGGCGCTGTTTTCGACGATGGTATTTTTTGTCGTCGCGCTCGTCAACCAGTCCTGGCTTGGAGCTTTGATGAGCATTGCGCTCGCCGGAGCGGTGCTCGGATTCCTTCGCTTCAACTTCAATCCCGCAACAATTTTCCTTGGCGACTCGGGCAGTTTATTTATCGGCTTCATGTTGAGCGCCCTCGCTCTAGCCGGTACCCAAAAAGCGCCAACTTTTGTCGCCATCGCCATTCCAGTCGTGTCGTTCGGATTGCCGATCCTGGAGACTTCCCTATCCATCCTTCGCCGGCTGATCAGCGGCCGTCCTATTTTCACCGCCGATCGCGAGCACATTCACCACAAACTACTCCAAATGGGCTTGTCGCACCGCGAAGTCGTCATCGTTCTCTATGCGGTTTCGGCGTTGTTTGCCCTGTTGAGCCTGTTTCTGCTGTGGCCTACGGGGAGCACGCTCGGCCTGGTTCTGGCCGTTGGTGGAACCGGAATTTGGATAGGGATTCAGCGCCTCAACTACCCTGAGTTCGGCGAATTACGCCGCATTGCACAGCGCACCATCGAACAGCGACAGATTTTTATCAACAACCTCTCCGTCCGCCGTGCAGTCGAGGAACTTAAAGTCGCCTCGGATTTCGATCAGGTGCGTAGCATCCTGATTGCGGCTTTTAACAGCAACGATTTCGACGGCTTCGAGCTTCAGCCTCTGCCGCCAACGTTTGGAGACCGCGGCCGCGCGAGCGACGCCATTCGCCGCGTCCAATGGAGCAAGCTTCCCCACATGGCGGCAATCTCAAGCGACCCTTCGTGGAAGCTGACGCTTGACCTGGTAACAACATCCAACCAGCGCCGCGGTTCGCTCGTCGTAAATCGCAGTTACTTGAACGGCGATCTTCAGTTCGATGTCAACCTGCTCACTTCCGAATTCCCCCGTGCGTTGGCCGACGCTTTGGATCGCATGCCCGCTCTTCCCCAGAATCTGGCCGCCTCGCCGAGAGATCTTCCGTCGTTAGCGGCTAATCTCTAGCTACAAAATCTCTCGGCTACGTCTTACTGTTGGCGTCTTCCATTCTGCCTGCTCCATTAGTTTGACCTCTGAGTTAATATGATGGGGAAATGGATCGCAGCTCTGAGGCATTGCAGCGTCCGCTGCCCGTTTCTCCAAACGGAGATCGCCGGGGGCGCATTCGTCACAAGCTCCACACTCCTGTTTTTGCGAGCTTTAACGGCCCACAGACCGGGATGACCGTGGATCTGAGCGAACTCGTCGATTTAAACGAAGGCGGCTTCTGCGTTCAGACGGGCGTGCAGAGCGTGCCGCTTCCAAGCGCCCCGCTTCCGAGCATCGGACTTGGCAGCACCGATCTTCGCAGCGGTGACGGCCTGGAAGTGAATCACCCCGTCACGATCTGTCTCGATCTTCCCGAAACTAAGAGCTACATCCATGGCAGCGGCTTAGTCGTCTGGCGCGATAACACCGGACGCGCCGGTATACGCTTTTCTTTTCTTGCCGACCGCGCCATGGTCGCGCTTAAGGAATGGCTCTTCGTCAACCTGCTGATCGGTACCGCCAATCATGACACTCGCGCGGAGCAACTGGAACGATACCGTCAGGATGAGGCCGACGCCACCGACGAATCCTGCGCAACAGCCATCACAGCCGTGTTGCTCGCGTCCAAGAATCTCGCTTCTTCCGATCGCAGCCCGGTGTTTCCTGGTCTGGACAGTCTCGGCAACCTCTTTCCGCAAATCAGCGCGCAAGAAGAGCAAGAAACGATAGATCGACCAATCAAGACGCCCCAAGCTGATGTTCGCGAAGAAGCTGGGCGGAGCACGGAAACCGCCCCGCTCGACATTTCGCATGCCGCAAGTAGCGAGGTACAGATAGAAGACCGGGACCAGACCGCTCTTCAGTCCATCGCGGATCGTGCCCTGACGTTGACCGGTGCAAGCGGTTCGGCGCTCGCGCTGCTCACGGATGGGCGTTTGGTGTGTCGCGCGCGCGCCGGTGATCCCGCGCCTCTGCTCGGTTCGGTAGTGAACGTTGAATCCGGTCTCTCGGGTGAATGCTTGCGCTCCGGCCAGTCTGCCCTGTGCGAAGACACTGCCACCGACCCGCGCGTCGATTCCGAGCTTTGCCGCGCCATTGGCATTGCTTCGTTTGTAGCGACGCCAATTCTCTCCGATTTCCAAGCCATCGGCCTACTGGAAGTGTTCTCGCCGCAGCCTCGCAAGTTTTCCAGCGCCGAGGCGGAAATCCTCGAGCACCTTGCGGACCTTGCCTCCGTAGCCAATCCAGCAATACCCGAGACGAACAAGGGCGTAACACCCGAAGCAAACGCTGCCACGAATACAAGCGAACTCGATGATTGGGATCTGCCAATACCCGATCCGGCTGAGCTTCTAATAACGCCGGCGCCGGCGGCTGCGATCATGCCGCAGTCCTCCGCGCCCGAGGCGCAAGCGTCGCAGCCCGAACCTTTCTCGATTGAGATTCCACTGTCTGCTCCGGAAATACCCGGTCCAGAACTGTCTGAGCCGGCGATGTCCGATTCCGAAATGTCTCCGCCGGTATCGCCGGATGCTGCGTTACCGCTTTCTCCGCCAGATGCCGGCGAGCCTCGTACTGTGCAAGATGACCCCGCCGACGAAACGGCTGCGGTCGCAGGCCTGCGCGATGCTCTCAAGGAGCGTGTGCCGGAGCTTGAACGCGAAGCGGAAGCAGCCCGGTTGCAGGAAGATTTGGGAAAAGCGGAGCGGCAGTCCGCGTCTGCGACCCGGTCCCACGCTGTTCACCTCGGTTTGATCCTGTCGTCTCTCGCGGCGGTGTGTTTGGCACTTGGATATCTGCTCGCCCCCGTCATCGAGCGGCACTTGAACGGCGCAACGTCTGCACAGACTTCGGCGGCAGCGCCGAGTTTCTTGCACGGTGCGGAGATAGGCAAGATACAGCCGGATGATCTGCGCAAGATGGCTGAACAAGGGAATCCCGAAGCTCAATTCCTGCTCGGCACTCTTTATCGCAGTGGCGATGGCGTTCTCCAAAACGACAACCAGGCTGTCGACTGGTTTCAGCGCGCTGCCGACCAGGGATATGTTCGCGCTCTTTCCGCTCTCGGCTCTTCTTATTGGAGCGGACGGGGCGTTCCTCAGGATTATTCGAAGGCCTACTTCTGGTATGAACTGGCACTCGCTGAAGGCGATCAGAATAGTAAGGCGCTGCTAGAAGGCTTGTCCACTCAGTTGACAAGCGAGCAGGTGGCGAACATCCGCCAACAGGCCGAAGCCTGGCTACACGCCCACAATCAACTGGCGAAATCCACTTCGAAATAAAAAAGGGGAGCGGCACGACCTCTTTGGGCGCAAACCTCGGCGACGACCACTGTCTTCCTGAGGGAAGAGGGGTAAGCGAAGCGCAGCCCCGCGCAGTCGAAGGCCCCTACTCCCCAAACAATTTTGGACTCCGCAAGGCATTCTCCCCGCAGCCATGAGCTTTCACCACGTCACGACGATGCGCCTGTCATTCTGGGTGGCGCAGCGCTTATAGTGTCTGCGGTCCGACTTTCGCGGGCGCAAGGACTTCTTCCGCCACTTACTACGGTTCGCTGATTTGTCCGACCGGCTAATATCATTGCTATCGGTTTCAGAATCATGCCCGAGAAGCCAGCCATCACGGAACTTAAGAATGCCGTCCAGAACTTCTGGAACGCCGAGCCTTGCGGCTCCCGCTACCTCGGCGAAAACGCGGACTTCGACGCGCATGCCCGGACGCGCTATGAATTGGAACCGTTCATTCGCGAGTTTGCTGGATTTGAAAGCGCAGCGGGAAAGCGAGTGCTTGAAATCGGTGTCGGCATGGGCGCGGATTATCTGGAATGGCTGAAGGCCGGAGCCGTGGCGACCGGCGTGGACTTGTCGAGCGCGTCCTTGGCGAGAGCCCGCCAGCGCTGTGAGATAGCAGGCTATACACCCGATCTTCGTCAGGCCGACGCCGAACACTTACCCTTCGCCAACGATAGTTTCGACGTTGTTTATTCGTATGGCGTCATGCACCACAGTCCGGACGTGACCCAATGTATTCGCGAAGCACGTCGCGTCTTGCGGCCAGGTGGCTCGCTTCGCATTATGCTCTATCATCATCCGTCCCTCACCGCGCTGATGCTCTGGCTGCGCTTTGGATGGCTCCGCGGCAAATCGCTGCGGCAGTCAGTCTACGATCATCTGGAGAGTCCGGGGACGAAGACTTTCACCGCGCACGAAGCACGCCGGTTAATCGAAGGGTTCGAAGAAATCGAGTTACGCCAGGAATTCAGTCCGGGCGATCTACTGTTGAACCAGCCGTCGCCCCGATTTCGCGGAGCCTTGTACCAAACGATCTGGAAGATGTATCCACGCGGCATTGTTCGGACCTTGGGTCCCAAGCTTGGACTCTTTCTTCTGATTTCAGCACGTAAACCCATACGAAGTTAGGCGCATTCTCAAATTGCCTCAGTCTCGCCCTGCTACAATTTTGCGTTCACCATTATGGCTTCTATTTCTCCATTCCGCGCCTGGCATTACGCTTCGGGAAAAGTCCCGATCAAGCAAGTCGTCACGCAGCCTTACGACAAAATCACTCCCGCGATGCAGGAGAGCTATTACCAGGCAAGCCCCTATAACCTTGTCCGAATCATCCTCGGCAAACGCCTGGCGTCGGACAGGCCTTCCGACAATGTCTATACGCGCGCTGCCGCCTCATTCCAGAATTGGCGTCAGTCAGGCGTTTTGGCGCAGGATGCAACTCCCGCGCTCTACCGCTATTCGCAGACATTCACCATCCCCGGCACGCAATCTGCCGCCGAGCGCCGTGGCTTCATTGCTCTCGGCCGCATCGAGGATTACTCCACCGGCGTCGTCTTCCGCCACGAGCAAACGCTATCCAAGCCAAAGGCCGACCGTCTCGACCTGCTTCGCGCCACTCGCGGCCACTTCGGCCAGATATTCATGCTCTACAGCGCCGCCGGAAAGGTAGACGCGCTGCTCGACGCATCATCCAACGCTGTCGCTCCCGATATCGAAGTCGCCGACGAATACGGTGTGATTCACCGCGTCTGGAAGATTTCCGATCCCGCCGTCATCGCCGCCGCGCAAGAGCAAATGCGCGATCGGAAACTGATCATCGCCGACGGCCACCATCGCTATGAAACGGCTCTCGCCTACCGTAACGAGCGCCGCGAATCCGCCCCCAGCACAGCCCCCGCGCCTCACGACTACGTCATGATGACTTTCGTGGACATGGATCGTCCCGGCCTTGTTATCCTGCCCACGCACCGCGCCGTCTTCGGCCTTTCGCCTTCGACAATCGCATCGTTTCCAAACGATGTTCGCCGATTCTTCAAAGTCGAAGACGTCGATCCCGGAGTCGACGCCGTCCGCGCCGCCGCGATTCTCCAGCAGGCCGGCATCGTCGGCCCCGCTCTGCTCGCCATCGCACGCGACCGTGCGCTGCTTCTGCACACGCCCCAATCCATCGGCACTGCCTTGTTCGGCAACCTGTCACTAAGCCAGCAGTGGCTCGACGTCGTACAGCTGCACAAATGCGCGCTCGAAAGTTGTCTCGGCATCTCCGAGGAGGCCATTCGCAATCAGCAAAACGTCTCGTATTTTCGCGACGCTTCTGACGCTCTCGCGCAAGTTCGCGACGGCCGCGTTCAGCTCGCGTTCCTGATGAATCCCGTCCGCATGAAACAGGTCCGCGATATCGCATTTGCCGGCGAGGTGCTTCCGCAGAAATCCACCGATTTTTACCCCAAGCTCCTGAGCGGCCTCACCATTTATGCGTTGGATTAGTTGCGCCCATATTGTCCGCTACACTAACCGTGAATCCGGCTATCCACTAGACTGACTTTGATCGCCTTATGCACTGGCCTTTGGGTGGCGCAGCGCTTCAGTGCTGCGATATTCGCGTCACATTCATCGACGGCTTTAGCCGCTGAGGAAACTCTTTGGCATCGCACATAAACCCGTTTCTCAAAAGCAACAATGGAAAGCGCACGACTGCTAGAAATTTTCTCGTCCTGCTGCTCGCCATCCTCTCTCTGCTCTCCGCCGCCACTGCCGCCGACGAGAAACAACTCTCCGTCTACTCGACCACCGTCAATTACACCCTTCCGGTCGTTGATCGTGCTGGCCACGAATATGTTGGCCTTCTCGAACTGCTCGAGCCCTTTGGCCGCGTCACCAGCGATTCCCGCGGCACCCACTGCACCATCCGCTACAACGCCATCGACGCCCAATTCGAAGCCGGTAAATTGCGCTCCAAGATTCACGGCCGCGACTTCAATCTCCCCGCTCCATTTCTGATCGAAAACGCGCGTGGCCTGGTTCCGCTAGCTTCGCTCGGCGCATTACTGCCGCGCTTTTTGGGATTGCCCGTTGATTTCCACGAAAGCGCGCGCCGCTTACTCGTCGGAGAAATCGCCATCCACGCCAGCTTCCAGCTGCAATCCGCTCCGCAGTCGGGTCTGATGGTCAACTTCACCGCGCCCGTTAATCCGACGATCTCCACCGAGCCGGGCAAAGTCCGCATGCTCTTCAAGCGAGATCCGGTCGTCTCTCCGGGCAGCCAGTCGATCTCCTTCCAAAGCTCAACGGTCACGCAAGCCAGCTATTCGGAGGCGAACGGCCTTGCCGAACTCGACGTCTCCGCCAACATTCCTCTGATCGCCAGCTTCGCCAATGGCGGAAAGACCATCGTCCTTTCCGCGCTTCCAACCGTGGCAAAAGCTCCTCCGCAGCCCTCCAAACCCGCGACCACTGCTGCACCGCCCGCCGCTGCAGCCAACAAAAGCACACGCCTTCTCGCCGTCGTCGATGCCGCGCACGGCGGCAACGAACGCGGAGCCGCGCTCACTGATCAACTCGCCGAAAAGGATCTCACGCTCGCATGGGCTCGCCTTCTGCGCCACGAACTTGAACTCCGCGGCTTCACAGTGCTGCTGCTTCGCGACTCCGACAACACGATCGCGCTCGATCAGCGCGCCAGCTCCGCCAATACCGCCCACGCCGCCGTCTACATCTGCCTGCATGCCGCTTCCCAGGGCAACGGCGTTCGCGTTTACACCGCGTTGCTTCCCGCCGAAGGTCCCAGCACAGGCCCATTTCACGCATGGAACACGGTACAATCCTCCGCGCTGCCACTCAGCCACACAGTCGCGTCCGCCGTTCTAGCCGAGATGCAAAAGCAGCAATTCCCTGCTCGCCAGTCCTCCGCGTCCCTGCGTCCTCTCAACAACCTGCTCATACCTGCCATCGCGGTCGAGCTTGCTCCCGGCCCCAACGGCCTCTCCGATCTCAACTCCGCGACCTACCAGCAACCGATCGCGGCAGCTATCGCCGACGCGCTGGCCAGCCTGCGCGATCGCCTCGGCGTTCAACCGGCGAGCGCTCAACCGGCCGGTTCAACCACAAACGGAGTTCAACAATGAGATCGAAAAATGAAGGTGCGACCATGACCATGAAGGAGCAGCCATGATCCCGCGTCAGATCCTATTCGCAGTCACCGTCATGATCGTGCTGGTAATCGCTCTAGGCTTCTACTTCCGCAAAATGCGGCGGCAAGCGGAGCTTGAGCCCTCAGCAGCCGCAACGCTTCCCGTCGTTCCGCCAGCCTTCGGCCCAACCGAGACAGTCGCGCTTTACGTCGCCAACGACGCAGATGGCGCGCTGCGCGCCCAGTCCGCACAAATTCCCCTTCCCGGAGGCCGTCAACAGCGCGCGGAAGAACTGCTGCGCGCTCTGCTGCGGATCTATCAAACGCCGGGAGCGGCGCATCCGCTCGCGCCCACCTCCGATCTGCGCAGCATCTATCTCGTCGAGCCGGGAGCAGCCGTCATCGACCTCAACTCCGCCTTTGCCGATCAGCATCGCTCCGGCATTCAGGTCGAGCAGCTCACCATAAATTCGCTGGTGGAAACGCTGGCCATGAACGTTCCCGGCATTCAGCGCGTCAAGATTCTGGTGGATGGCAAAGCCCGCGAAACCCTTGCAGGTCATGCAGATCTAACCGATTGGTTCGACGTCGCCACAGTAGCGCAGGCAACCAGCCAGTGATCGCGCAGGGCGAATGGATGGCGTAGGACGGACACATTCGTCCGTCGGAGATTCGCGTTCGCCAGCGATGGATTCCGTCGCGAATTTGGCCTGGGAAAGTCGCCGGTTCGAACGCGCGAGAGGGCAGTCTTTTGTGCAATTTGCAGGCAAGAATGTCTACTTTAGTAGAGGGTACTAATGGTGTACTTTTGCAGGGTACGAAAGTAGACAAAAAGGCCACAGAATTCACTAGGTACTGGGACGGTTTCATGACATTCTATTCTATGGAGATGAGGGAGCGGTTGGTTTCCCGTGAACCCTCCCTTCCTTCCCTCGTCGTCTTTTCCAGAGGCAACCGCTCGTTGGCACGGCTGGCTGGCGCGACCTGTTTCTCACCGTTCTTGAGTTGGTCCGGCGCCGCTATCAGTTTGTAGTCGTCGGATATGTGGTCATGCCCGAGCACTTTCATTTGCTTATCAGCGAGCCACAAGAGCGCACTCCTTCGACAGTCATGCAGGCTCTCAAACTTGGTTTTGCGCGGCGTGTGCTGGCGGAAGAGCGCAGGCAAAATCTCCCCGCGTCTCGAACGTCGGGGCATCAGATTTGGCAGCCGCGATTCTATGACTTTAACGTCTGGACTCGACGGAAGCGTGTGGAGAAGCTGCGTTACATGCATCGGAACCCCGTGAAACGGGAGTTAGTCGAGTCGCCGGAGATGTGGCGCTGGAGCAGTTACCGGGCCTACGCCGTCGGGGAAACGGGTCCAGTGAAAGTAAATGAGTGGGAGGTTCTGAAGGTGAAGGTTCGCAGCTCGGCGGTGTAGTGAGGTTATTTTTATCAATGCTGACTGGCGACTTCCCCATGTCTCGAAAACCGCGAGACATGGGACACCCGCGGTATGGGTGGATTGAGACTCAGGAATTGCGCTGTGGCAGACATTGACCGGCCGAAAGAAAAACCGGGGTACGTCCCGTCTGTCCCTCCATTCTCTGAAGATGAAAGTTCGCGTCCCGACGTGATAGTGCGGTCATTTTGTGGATGCTGACTGGCGACTTGCCCACGTCTCGAAAACCGCGAGACATGGGGCACCCGCAGTTCGAGTGGACTGAGACTCATGAATTACGCTGTGGAAGACATGGGCCACCTGTGATCTTTCAAGACGTTGTCCATTCGATCGGGACCAGAGAAGCTGATTGTGACGAGCAATCCAGTTTCCGAGGTCAGACCGAATGGACATCCATCAGAATGCCCGACTCACTCTGCG
>Ga0182030_10007881_pt1 | contig 22158 bp, 14 predicted proteins | sample 812S3MmetaG_FD_121299 | JGI IMG/M metagenome (GOLD analysis project Ga0182030, IMG submission 121299) | Permafrost microbial communities from Stordalen Mire, Sweden - 812S3M metaG (Illumina Assembly) | ecosystem: Environmental > Terrestrial > Soil > Wetlands > Permafrost | place: Sweden... | reverse complement strand
TGCGGTGCGGAGAGTTCGCGCATCCCGCCGCTCTTCTTGGGCACTTGAAAGCGGACATAGTGGGTCACGGTCGATGCCTCGGAATGGAACGCCAGCCAGCGCAGGCGGGGGACGGGAAGATTCAAGGCCTGCGCGAGATCGGCAGGGGTTGCCAGCACGGGCAATTGCAGGCGCTGCAATTTCTCCACATTCGCCCGACGGTCCGCCAAGCCGCCAGAAACTCCGCGTCCGAGAAACACGATGTCCGTTTGCTTCCGATGCACTACGCCTTCCGCGTGACGCCGTTTGCGCCCGGCAGCCTCGGCTTTTTTCTGTTCCTTGCGTTGCTTCCGTTCTTCCTCATCAAGTTTTACCGCCTCGTCCGCAATGCCAGCCGCCTGCGCCAAGTCCGGTTTCAACTTTTCCATCTGCGCACCGGCCTCGTGAATCTCCACCAGTTGCTCGGGTGTCAGCAGGCCCACCCCCACCATTCCGCGGTCAATCAAGGCAGTGCGCTCGTCAGTGGCCGGCGGGATCAAATCGCGCCGGCCAAACCATGGATTGCGAAAGAGCGAGCCGAGGCCGCGTGCTTTCATTTTGATTTGGTCGCCAGCCAGGGGCGCAAACTGACCGGGATCAAGATTGAGTTTCCGCGCGGGCTTAGGCTGTGGCTTGACAATTGTGGGGGCTGGCCCGGGCACGGGTTTCACCGCCGGAGTTCGTTGCAAAATGACGGGCGGCGGTCCCGTCCGCCGGGGCAGCGGTGGGCCGAACAATTTTCCCAGCCAAGCAAATAAACCCATAATATTAACGGGAAGGGAGTGCGTCTTTTGACTTCATACTCAGGACCAAGGTCGTTCACCAAGGACCACCCCGCTAGTAGTGCGGTGTGAACCCTCGGGTTGGCTTGGCCACCGCACTACTAGCGGGGTGGTCCATACGAACAACGGCCTTGGGGACGCATGGATAGGCATTCTCAACCGCGGCGGAACACCGCAGTATTGGAGGCTCAAAAGCCACGCACGTCCCTTCCCAAAATTGTTGCGATCCAGCCTCCATTCTAGTTCGCGGTAAATTTCTTGAGCTGTTGATACCAGTCGGCCAGCGATTTTTCAACTGCCAATTCCGTTTCCCGCATCGCCAATGTCCGCAACGCCAGGAGGTGGCGGCACGGTCCGGCGCGAATCCCGAATTTGAAATGATGCGAGCAGACGCATTTGCCCCGCTTGATGAGTCCGTCGGTGTTCAGGAAGAGTTCGACGGGCTTGCCCTCGGCGACACCGGTCACGATAAAACCACTCGAAGCCGCGGTGCGCGAATCCAACTTCACCTGCTTGCGCAGCAACAATTCCTTGGACGCAGTCAACTCCGCATTTTCCGGTCCGAGTTCAGCCACGCCGAGCGCCATCGGCATGATCTGCCGCCAGCGATAAACTGCATTCGGCAAATCGTGAATGAGCTGTCCCGTATGCGCCAAATCGTTTAATGCAGCCGCTGTCTGCGCGGGCTGACTGCCGCAGCCGAAATCAATGTCCGCGAACGCCGCCGAACGTTTGCTGTTCATGAACTGCGCAATCCGGCTGATCAACTCCGCCGACGGCTGCGCGGGTGGCGCGAGCAGATCGAGGGCGGAGCCGCGCGTCCAGTCGTTCGCCGTCCAGCCGCTCAATCCCAGCGTCAGTTTCATGTCGCCCATGTCGGCCACCCAGAAACTCGGCAACCCGGTGCCGAGCAAATACACGTCGAATTTTTCCGCCAGCGGCAGCAAGCGCGCCAGGGCAAGCAATCGTTGGCGTCCCCAAATGCGGATGGACTCGCTGCTCGTGCGCAACGGCTCACCGTAAACCGGCACGCGTTGCTCCCACGGTTCGAGGACGAGCGATGGCGGTTTGCCGGCGACCATCTCAAAGCGCAGCGCGCGCGGGCTCTTGCGGGCCTTGTGCCGCTTGAGAAAGGCGAGGATGGAGTAAACGGCTGCGCGCGTCAGCGTCACACGACGCGCTGGCAAAGTCATTGCCGCCTGCGTCTGCATAAAGCCGCGCAGCCAGCCGTCCGGCAGCTCAATTTTCTCTTCGCGGTATTCGGCGTTGCCTTCCGTAGCCACGGTGAAGCCTGCCGGATCCACTTTAAAGCGGGTTTCACGATATGAGCGCAGCGATTGGAAGTGGTTGAACAGGTCCCATGAATAATCCACGTTGGTCGTGCCGAGGCGCGTTTCTTCGGATTTGCCAAAGGCTGATTCGCGATTCACCGTCAGGCAGCCGTAGCTGGATTCATCGGCGGAGAAACATTCAAAAAACACCACATCGTCGGCCACCGTGATCACCGGGTCGCACGGCATGAGCATCCGCCAAAGATCGCGGTCATTCTTGAGCAGATAGTTCGAATACTTCTGGCGCGCATCCCAATAAATCTTCCGGTAACGGCCGAAAGCCTTTTCCAGATCTGGTGGAACAGCCTCTTCGCGGCGTGACAGTATTTCCTTCTTCGCCTGCTGATACGTCTGCTGACGCAACGAGCGGACACGCGAGTGCTCGTTCTTCTTCCATTCTTCGTAGGCGGTCTTGTCGCGCGGCTGATAACGGAGATCGCTGATGACAACGTTGTGCAACGCCGAAATCGCCTCCCGGAACCGCAAGGGCTGCAGGAGCGGCGCATCAAAAACCACCGGCTCGCGGGCAAGGTTGGGCGCCAGGCTGAGAATTTGTCCTCCCGCGCCGGGGCTCAGAGTGCTGTGGCCGAGATAGGCGAATTTAAGATTCATGTCGCTTCCACAAATCTCATTTCGGGCAGTAGTCGTCGCACCGCTTCGCCAACGTGCGGCAATGCCGCGACGATGCTGGCGACGGCGGCCAGTCCGGCCCGTGCTTCCGGTCCGCGCACCGAGCGAACGGCCACTGCCAGGACGGGAAGCAAGGTATCTGCTCGAGTTGGGTTTTCGACGATGGCGTGGGCGATCTGCTGGACAGCTTTGGCTTTCTGGCGTCCGCCGCGATGCACGCCGAGCAGCACCGAGCGCCAAATATTTTCAAGTTGGTCCGCTTCCGTGCCGGGAAGCTGGGTCTGGCGTTGCAGAAAATCAATCACGCGCAGACGCACATCGTCGTAGGGAGTTTCGGCCAGGTGGCTCCAGAGCACCGCATCTCCCAGCGCGGGCGAATCCGCTTCGAGCCACGTCCAGGCAGCCGCGCGAGTTTCGGCCACCGTGCTGTCGAAGAAACGGATGACCTGATCGCCATTGTAGTTGTCCTTGCTGCCGAGAATTGCAAGCACCCAGGCAGTAAGCGGGCCGGCAACGGCAGGGCACTTCGCTTTCGCCAGCGCGGCGATTTGTTCGCGATCCACCGACGAGGAGATGACGCGCTCTTTTAGATAATTCTGGCCGAGCCGGGCGGCTGGCACTGGGCGCAGGGAGGCGAGTTCGATGCATTGCGTCAAATTGAGGCGGTCCCCAGATACGTGCTTGGCGAAGGCATCACAAATCCTTTGCAGCGCCTCCTCATTTTTCGTCTGCAATAATCGCCACCACGACGTGACCGGCAGCGTGCCCAGGCCGGCGGAGGTTTCCAGCAGCTTCGCACCAAACTGCTGTATCTCAGCATCTTCGTGATCGAGCAGGCTGACGATGGCATCCAGCGCGACAGCGTGATTGAGATGTTCGCGCTGGAACAGTTGCATCGCCCATAATCGCATGAGCCGGGCCCCGGAATTCACCGCCAGCGAGAGCAGTATCGGGGCGGCTTCGGCTTTTTTCCAGGCCTCCGGAAAGACCGGTGCCGGCGACAAATCGCCGAGCCCGCGACCTTCTTTGAGTTCGATATGTGTCGCGCCAAATTCCAGCGCTTCGTGTTCGCCAAAGCAGGCGTGCATCAAGGCCCAGCTATCGAGGATATTTTCCCCGCGCTGCAAATCCGCGTCCTCATACGCCACGAGCGCACGGACGATCGCCGGAAGATAGGCTGCGGGATCGCGGAAGCCGAGCCACCGGAAATACCGCCAGGCGCGGCGGCGGAGATAATAACGCGTCCGGTAGGTAAAGAGCTTCGCCTTGGCCGAAGTGCGAACGGAATAGCCAATCATGTCCCCGGTCATGGGATCGCGGGCTGACCGGTCAGACTTCAGTGGAATTACGTCACGAGGCGTGACCAGTTTCTCCTGCTCATTGACAGTGCGTGATTGAAAATCCCAGCGTCGCTTCACGCGAATTTCCCGGCGCACTTGGCGGTCGAAGGCAACCAAAAACGCTGCCATCAATTCATGGTCTTTGCTTTCCTCTGCCTGCCTGAACAACCGTTTGACGACGGGCTGATGGCCGGGGGAGTTCAGTGGCTGCGCAAGGTAGGCGAAGATTTGCCGGCGTGCCCACGGCCGGGGATCTTTCTTCCAACGATCCGCGAGGCCACCGACTGCTTTGGGTTGATTCACTCGCCGGACGGTTTCAAGGAAAAGATCATCCTCTGCGGCAAAGTATTCCTCAGCGAGCATCATCTGACCGCGGTCATTTCCCGGAGCAGCCATGTTTTAGAAAAGTGTGGTTGAAGGAAATCATCGCGCAGCACCTTTTGTCGAGATAAATATTCAAAGCGACGCCTGACCCGGTTTACCCTCGATGTCCGGACGCCTCTTTCTTCATCGCGATCCGTGCCGCGAGCGCCTTGAGATCCTGTTTCTTAAGCACGCCCTCGATCAACTCCGGCAGCTTATTCGGGGTGCAGCCGAAACAAGGCACGCCGCCTTCGGAAAGTTTCCTGGCAACTTGCTGATCGAAAGTCGGAATGCCGCTGTCAGACAGGGCCAACAGGCAAATGACTCGCACGCCGGACGCCACCATTTCGTGCATGCGCCGGATGAGTTGCGACTGGTTGCCGCCTTCGATGAGGTCGCTGATGAGAAAGAAAATTGTTTGCGTCGGGTCGGAAATGAACTTCTCGCAGTAGGCCACCGCCTTATTGATGTCCGTGCCGCCCCCGAGTTGAACGCCGAAAATCATGTCCACCGGATCGTTGCCGCATTGCTCGGTGAGGTCCACCACGTTGGTGTCGAAGGCGACCACACGCGTGTTCAGCGCGGGCAATGATGCGAAAATAGAGCCGGTCACAGAACCGTAAACCACCGATTCCGCCATGGAACCGCTTTGATCCATGCAAACGATCACCGTCCAGTTGTTTGAACGTTGCGCGCGGGAATAAAAATAGACTTTCTCCGGGACAATCGTGCCGAGCGAAGGCTGGTAGTTTTTCAGGTTGCGGCCGATGGTCCATTTCCAGTCAATCGAAGCGGCATGCGGCAGCGGCGAGTGATCCCGGCGATTCAACGCGCCCATAACCGCCTGGCGGATTTTTTGCTCCAGCAAGCGTTTTATTTTTTCGACAACGGCGCGGACGACCATGCGCGCCGTTTCCTTGGTGCGCTCCGGAATGCGCCCCTTGAGCGACATGAGCGTGCCGACGAGTTGCGGATTCGGCTCCACATTCTTGAGCATTTCCGGCTCAAACAAAAGTTGAGTGAGCCCTTTCCGCTCGATGGCGTCGTTTTGGATGACGGTGACGACGTCTTCCTTGAAGTAACTGCGGATGTCGCCGAGCCACTTGGCGAGATTGGGCGCGGAGGGGCCAAGTCCCGCCGAGCGCTGCTTGCTTTTGCCCTCACCGCCGGATTCGTCGTAGATGGCGGCGAGCGCCTCATCCATAGCAATCTGTTCCGACGAAAGCTGGCAGCCTCCCACGCCGCCCATTTGCGCGAGCGAATCCTGCGCGTGCTGGCCGAGAATCAACCGCCAGCGCCTCACTTGTTCTTGGTCAACTTCAGGTGCCATCACAATTCCTCAAAATTGAAGCCGGACAACTCGTCCAGTTTTTCTTTCTCTTTCCCGGTCAATTCCGCGCTCAACACTTCGCTCACCTGATCGATGTTGACGCCCCAGATTTGGCCGAGGTTTTCCGTGATGCTGTGCTTTTCCTGGGGCGAAAAATCACCAAAGGCGCGGCGGAGGAAAACCAGCGCGCGTTTGAACTCCTCCCCGGTCAACGAAACGACGTAGCTGTCGAGTTGTTCCCACAGCGCGAGCCGCGTCAGCAACGCATAACGATTCCGCTGGGCCAAGCCCTCAAACCATCCCGCGCCCAAGTCCGCGGCAATGCCCGGCGACAGGCGCCGCGAAACTTCTTTTGCGAGTTCGTCATTGGAAATCAGACTGCGTTCCACCAACAGCGCGCATGCGTAACCGGAAAGCAGCGGATTCAGATGGTCGGCGCCCGCCAGTTTCTGCAGTTCGCCGACCCAGAGCGGTTCGTCAATAAGCGGGGTGTAATCCAGCGCGACCTTGTTCAGTTCATTGATGCCTGTGATCATGTGCCGGGCGGCTGCAAGGTCACAGTTGGCCGCGCCGACAAGCGACAGCGCGCCTTCCAGAAATAACTGTTCCAGCAACGGTTTCAGCGGCTCGGCGTCGAACTGGCGCACGTCACCATAGTGAATGACCAGGCCCAGTTCGTAGGTCGCACCCGCCAGCGCGGTGAAATCGGATGAATCGTTCGCCAGTCGCTGGAGCGTTTGGCGCGCAAGTTCAATGGACGCGCTCATGCCGCATTCACACGCCTGACGGATCACGGTGGAAGCTTCTGCAACGGAAGCGCACTTTTCGAGCTGCTGTTTGAATTTAAAAGCCACCGCCAGCTCGATGGTTTCGCCCAACAATACAGCTTCGACAATGGCTATCTCCGCTTCGGGCGTCCATTGCAACGCCCAGCGCTCGGCCCAGGTCGTGCCTTCCTGCCGCACTGCCACCTTTTTTGCGAAGGGAACTTCGAGCACAGCGAGCCGGTGCAGAAAGCTGGAGCGATGCAAATCGAGGAAAGCGGCTTCGGTGCTTTTCACGCGACGGTTTTCACGCAAATCAAGGTCAAGATCACGTTTCACGCCGCTCTTGAACGGTTCCAGCTTGAGCCGATCCAACTCGCGGTAAAAATCGTCCTGAATGGAAGTCTGACTGACGCCCTTGGCGAGTGCGCCGATGGCCGTGCCCACCTCCACCCGCAACAAAGATTCACGCACCACCGACGGATCACCCTGGCCGAGCAACGTGACCGCCGCATCCTGCAACTCGCGCAATGTGGGCAGCGAATTCTTCATGCCAGCCATGGTTTCGGCGAGCCGCACACCGTCAATGACTTCAGCCGTGGACCGGAACGTTCCGCTGGCACGCAATTCACGCGCCACACTGGTCAGAAACAAAGTCGGTAGCGCGGGCGCGGCATTGTCGTGGTAGGAATTCCAAACCATTTCGAAATAGGCGGGGGCGTGATTGCCCGCACCATAACCGGATTGCGACGACAGCTTGAAGAACGAATACGGCATGAGCGTCATCTTCGAATCGCGCTGGCGCAGCTTCGCAAATTCGTCATCCGTCATGGGCGGCAATTCAGGGCTGAGCGCGGAGGCGTGGAACGCGCCGGTGACTACCACGATTTGTTCTGGCTTGATGCCGTCGGTGATAGCCTGCTGGATTTTGCGGCGCATGTAGGCCTCCCGCACCAGATTTTCGACGGAACGACGCGTGGAGAAATCTTCCAACCCGCGCAATTCCTGGCCGTAGCTGCGGGCGGCATTGAGGTATGAATTGTCGCCTCGCAGCTGCTCGAAGTGACGCTCCCAGTAGGTTTCATAGTCCGGCTCACCGGCCAGCCTGGCCACCTGGTCATAAACTGAATCCCGCTTTGGTTTCGCTTCGACGATCGGAGCGGCCTCAGATTCTTCTTCCGTCTCGAGTGTCTGGACCATCGCGGGCGGATCCTTCCTCATTTTTTCATCATCGGCCGGCTGGTCCTTCTCCAAGACCTGGGTTCCGGCGTCGCGATCCATCAAGCCGAGGAAAACGGCCGACGGCAAATCCATGAAGCGCGCTTTGACCTTGTTTTCCTGACACCACATGAGCGCCTGATATTCCGGACTGTAAGTCGCGAGGGGATAGACAAACGTGCGTACCGGCACTTCGGTGGTGTAAGCGAGGATGGCAATGGGCAATTTCGACTTGGGACTGACGATATGGCGAATTAAACCATCCGCGTCGTCAGAACCTTCGATCAAGACCAGCTTGGGGCGGACTTGCTCGAGCAATTGCCGCAAATGCCATGCAGCCGCCGGGGATAAATGGCGGACACCGAAAATGTGGGGCGAGACAGGCATTCCGTCAGCGAGTTACTCGCCCGCTTGCTCCGAACAGGCGGTGTATAGGCCGCGCCAAGTCGCGCCGCGTTTCTTCATTACGTTCGCCAGATAATCTTTCCAAACGATCAAATCCTTGTCGTCGTCCTTGATCACGGCGCCTTGCAAGCCGGAAGCGAGATCGTTGTCGCCGACGGTGCCGTCGCCGAAATTACCCGACAACGCCATGCTGTTGGCCAGCAGTGAAATTGCTTCCGCCGTCGAAAGAACCCCTGAAGGTGTTTTCACCTTATTCTTTCCATCCAGCGTCTGGCCCGCTCGCAATTCCCGGAAAATGGTGACGATTTTAATGATCGCATCTTCGTTGGGAATCTTCGCGTACAACTGGAGATTGGACGCCAATTCGCCCACCCGCTTGGTCACGATGGAGACTTCCGTGTCCAAATCCGCCGGCGCGGGCAGCACGACGAGGTTGAAGCGGCGTTTCAAGGCCGCCGACATGTCGTTCACTCCCCGGTCGCGAGTATTCGCGGTGGCGATGACCGAAAATCCGCGCTGCGCTGGAACATCGGTCGCAAGCTCAGGAATGGATAACCGCTTTTCCGAAAGCAGTGAAATAAGGGCGTCCTGCACTTCCGAGGCGCAGCGCGTCACTTCTTCAAAACGGGCGATGCTGCCGGATTCCATCGCGCGAAAGATCGGGCTTTTGATGAGCGACTCATTGCTGGGACCGCGGGCGATGAGCATGGCATAATTCCAAGTGTAACGGATTTGTTCCTCGGTCGTGCCCGCCGTGCCTTGGACGACCTTGGTGGAATCACCATTGATCGCGGCGGCAAGATGTTCCGAGAGCCACGACTTGGCCGTTCCCGGTTCGCCGATCAGCAACAACGCGCGGTCGGTGACCAAGGTGGAGATGGCGATTTCCACGAGCCGCTGGTGGCCGATGTATTTTGGTGTGATGTCGAGCTTGCCGCATTTCCCGCCGCAAATATAGGTCAGCACCGAGCGCGGCGACATCCGCCAACCGGCCGGCACCGGATGCTTTTCGGCCTTGATCAAAGCATCGAGTTCCCCGGCGTAGAGTATTTCCGCGGGCTGGCGTAGTTCGTTTGAGTTCTCCTTGGGCATAAAAGTGCGCTAGTTCGATGTGGCTTCAATGGGTTGACCGGCGGCTCGCAGCGGGGCAATGGCGTCCAAGAAATGGTCCACAAATTTCTCGTCCAGCTTGGTGGCAAAGGCGTCGAGTTTCGGCAGGTCGGTGGCCGGAAGATGCTTTGCGCTGGCCAGCAGCGATTGCAGTTCGTAGTCGAAATACTTGGCCCCCTTGGTTTTTCTGGCAACTTGTTCGAGGAAGAAGTCCGTCGCCTGTGGGTAGTGGCACCGGGCCAGCGCGCGAACCGCGAAGCCCGCGGCAGGTTCCGCTTTCGCCTTCGGTTGTTTTAATAGGTAATCCAACGACGCTTTATGATTTGGCCGTGCCAGGTTATAGACGATCAATGGCGCGTCGGCTTTAATGGCCGCATCGAGCCAGCGGGGATCCCAAGTCACTGTCTTGCCTCTCGGCACCACGGCCTCAGCCATTTGACTATCATGAGCGGCGTGGATGGCGCGTTGTAGACTCAGGCTTTTTTCCTTTCCGGGCCCTTTAGTCTGCTCCAGCAACGGTGAAAATTCCTCAAAGACTCGTTCCGCCGGCCACCTGCGCAGTGCGCTTCGCCAGATTTGAAGGAAAACGGCCGGGGATAACATTTCGCGTTTGGCCAAAATCGCTTCCAAGGCATTTGGCGAGCCGATGTCGTAGAGTAAAACCGTCAGGCGCTCCATCAGATCGGCGCCCGCCAGGGCAAAATATCTGGTGGTGGTGCTCGTAATTACGGGATTCTTTACGGCTTTGACCTTCACCAGTGCATCGGATTTGGCGAAACCCTCCAGTAAAAATGCTGCCACTCCGGCGTCTTTTCTTGACGCAAGACAATCAAGGATTTCACAGAGCCGCGAAATCTGTTCCGAATCACCTTTGACAATCAGGCTGACCACGCGTTTGCCCTCCTCCAACAGCAAATTCAGTACCTGCCGGTTTTGCAATCTGCGGAACGGTCCGACCAGAATGTCGAGCGCCTTGCCTTTGATCAGCTCGTTGAAGAGTTTCGTCACATCGGGCCGGTCATGTTCGGCCAGCGCCTCCAGCGCGGCGGCGCGGACAAGTTTGTTTTTGGCGTTGGCCTGTTCCAGCACCCGCGGCAGGCAATCTTCGTGCCTGGCCAGGCACGCAATGGCTGCGGCCTTGACCTCGGGCGAACCGTCTTCCAAGGCGGTTTTGCACAACTCCAATGTGCCGGCGGGATCAAGCTGATGCATGACCGACAGCTTCCGCGCGTCAGGTTTCTTGCCTTTCAGATCCAAGGCTGCCTTGAGTTGCGGAATGATGCCCGGACCGTAAACCGGCAGAATTTTTTCCGCCACCAGATCGGCAATTTCGGGATAGCTATCGCCGAGTGCTTGAATGGCCGGGCCGATCAGCCGCAAGTCATTGAACAAGCCGCGCTCGACCGCCGTCTTGATGATCTCAATGCGCCCGCCCCCGGACGCAGTCAGTGCTGCGACCAACGGTTTGAGCACGCGCGCCGTCGTCCGGGTGCTGGCACAGTTGGTGGCAAACACGTCAAGCTCGCGATAGTCGCCGTCGGTGCCCGACTGGCCCTGGGTGTAAAGAATGGCGTTGAGCAACGTGCTCAAATTCAACAGGCGGGCGGCGGAATCCGCTTCCGTCCCGTTCACCACGTCGCTGATGGACTTGGCGACCTGCGAGAAGACCGGCACTTTGACGCCCGCCTGCTCCAGCGGCGGGATGAGTTTCTTGAGCCGGAAATCGCCGACCGCAAGCGGACTTCCCGCTATCGCCAGACGGCGAACTTCTTTGGCAGATTCCTCAATCAAGGCAACACTCATGGTGAAATGCGGTTGTGGTTTAAAAGGTGAGCCGGATGACCTCGCTGCCGGTTACGAGGCTCAAAGGTTTGGCGCGGAGCTTCTGCGAATCCAAATCGTGATGAAAGCGAACGAGCAGGGCTTGATCGCGGCGCGTATCCTCTGGCAGCAGCGGGAGCAACGGCAACGTCGGCGGATCGTCGGCGTACCCGTCATCAGCCAATCCGAGGCGCTCGCCATTGGGATCCTCGAGGACGAATGCGTCTCCGGCCATGCCCAAGGCGCGATATTTCACCAGCGCCACCGGATGCCGCTCACCCAAGGGCGATTTTAACTGCGTTTTCACCTCCTTCAGCACTGCGCGCAAGTCGGTCCTGGCGTGTTCGCATGCCCGCGCGTAATCGGTTTTGGCCGCGGGCCGCGGTTCGGCGGCCTCCCAGCGAACCCGCGGATTCAGATTGCCCGGATAAACACACAACTCCGCGCAGACCATGACCTGGAAACACGAATCGTCCTCGCGAATGTGCTTGGCGGCGCGATACGGCCGGTAGTTACGGGTGAGTTGCACGGCGCCCGTTTGCAGATTCAGCCAGACACCGGTTTCGACGAACTCTTGGCGCGTCCAGTCGTCGTGCGAGTTGAACGCCAGTTGCAGCAGTTCCACATTGGTTTGGACCAAGCCCGCCTCTCTGAGTTCGCGCAGCTGCCAGGCGTGTCCCAGCCAAGCGGCGATGTCCGTGTCCGTTTCAGGTTTGAGCTCGGAATCCTCCAACCGGTTTTGCAGATACTTTCGGCCCTGTTTGCACAGGGAATGGAGCCGGTTCAATTGATCGAGGGCAGTACTGTAAATGCGTTCGCGCTCGGAAGCCCTTAGTTCATCCTCGGAACTGATCCGGGAGCGGTAGAACAAGCCGGTCAAGGCGTGCAGCGCATTTTGCGCGCCGGGGAGATAGGCATTGCCAAGCTGCTTGGCCTGCTCCTCCACCTGCCGGGCTGATTTGGCATTCAGGGTTCCCAAGCCGGAACGGACAAGATCATGCACCAAGGATCCGAGGAGATTAATACCCTCCAATTGCGTCTCAATTTTCTTCTTGAGCGCGCCCGTATTGACCTTGCGCGGGGCGTCTGCCTCAACTTTTTTCTTTTCGACGCGCTGCTGGATTTTCGAGCGCTTCTCCGTGATGTCTGCCGGCACTTCTTTTTCCACGAATTTCATTCCTTGCGCATGCGCATAGAGCAACGCCAGCGAATGTTTGCAGGGAAATTGATGACTAGGGCAGGTGCAACGATAAACCGGCTTGGCCGAATCCGAAAAATCCGCCGATGGACGATAGTTTTCCGCGCCGCTGCCTTTGCAGTCGCCAAACAGCAGCGTGCCGTCGGCCGACCGAAACAGGCCGGCCAGCTTTCGTTTCAGCACGACACCGCGCGCATTCTTGATGGCGGCGGCATTGGGCGCTTGAGCATCAACAAAGGCTTCGTCAATTTGCATGGGAACCTTTTAGAAGTTGACTGGCACAGCCACCGGGAGCGGCGACGGAAACGATACTGCAGCTTGGCCGCTTGCGGCACACTGCCACTCTGCTGAACCTCAACAGCAGTATTTGCCTTAAGTTCATGATTTATCTGAGAAGGCGGCAAAGCTTAGAAACGCTGCGGACAACTGACAAGCAAAAGCGCCACCAAATTGGCGGCTGGTTCACTTCAACCGATGGCTTTCAAGATTTGGCGAAGTTCCTCCAACTCCACTTTGAATCCACCTGAAAGAATTGGAAAGCGGCACCAGGTTTTCGGATCGAGATTTTCATCGTCGAGATGAAACGATGGCGCGTAGCGTTCGCGCTTCCACTGATTGCGGCACCAGAGTTGGAAGAAACGCTCCACCCAAACGCCGAGTTGCTGTGCGGCGTGATTGGGAAATTGTCCCCTCATCAGCTCAAAGACCTCCACCGGCGAGTTTTTGTCGCGGATGGCCGCCCGCTCGATGGCATCCAGCACATCGTAAGGCATGAGATCGTCCTCGTCGGTCTGATGGCGGTCAGCCGGGCGAAGTTCAGCGGTGGGTGCTTGCCGGTTGATGGCAGCGAGCGCGGGGATGGGATGCAGATCATCTGGTCCATTGGTTTCCAGCCAGCATAGCCACTGCCGCAAAAACGCCTTGTCGATTCCTGCAATCGGGCTCAGTCCACCGCTGGTGTCGCCGTCCATGGTCGCATAGCCCACGGCGGCTTCACTACGGTTGCTGGTTGAGAGCAGTAGCGCGTTGTTAATATTGGCGAGTAGCCAGATTCCCGGCGAACGCACCCGCGCTTGGATGTTTTGCAGCGCGAGGTCGTCCTGCTGCCAGTCCAGTCTTCGGCCAAGGGCGCCTTCGATCACGCGCACGTAACCTTGATGCAATTCTTCAACCTCCAGTTCGTAATGATGCGCTCCGACGGCATCAGCCACGGCACGGGCGGCGGCACGGGTGATGGCGCCACTGTTCGCAGTGGCCTGATACGCAGTCGTTAGCAGTGCCTGCGCGAGCGAACGGGCGGTCAAGTCGGTGGGAAGTTGGCTAATGTGGGCGAGTTTCTCCCGCAAGCCTTCCAGGCCAAGCTCCTTCCAGGCCATCTCCAGCGAAAGCGATACCAGGCAGACCACCGCGGCGGAATCCGCCCCACCGCTCAACGACACTACAAATCCGTGCGAATGGCTCTTGCGGAGATAATCGAACAGCGCCAGCGCCTCGGCCCGCAGAAATTCTTCTTCTTTGCGGGTCACGCTGGCTTCCCATGTGGTCGGAGCCGCGTGGGCGTCAACTTTAGGTTCCGCCTTCGTCGGCGGCCACGCAAAGGGAACCGTCACCTGCGATTTACTCTCACCGCTGAGATCAGGTCTGAAACTGGCGGTTCGCGCCTGGCTCATTCGCGTGGCATCGATGTCCACCGCCGCGCTGGTGATTTTGAAATCGGCAAAACTGAAGCGCGGGCCGGCAGCGACCAGTTTTCCACCGGTGGCAATCAATGCCCCTCCATCATAAATCGCCCGCCCAGCCTCGTTGCCGAGCAAATTGGCGTACACATAGCTAACGCCAAAGGCGCGCGAACCCTCCAGTACAAACCGCTTGCGCACCTCGATCTTGCCGAACGCAAAGTGACTGGCGCTCGGGTTGAAAATCACATCGATGCCGTGCTGGGCAAGCGCTGCCCCGGGACGATTCGCCGCCCATGCGTCCTCGCAAATTTCAAAACCGATGCGGACACTGCCGATATCGAAATGGAGATCGCCTATGGGAACCACCGTGCCATCCGGCGCAACGTAGTCGTCACGCATGCCCGCGGGCCACGGTTTAAACCAGCGCGGTTCGTAATGGATCCCATCGCCCGCCAAAAATCGCTTGGCAACCAAGCCGGCGAGCCGGCCATCCACCGCCACCGCCGCGCAATTGAACAGTCCGTTCGAATGTAGCACCGGCAGTCCCAATGAAACCACCATGCTGCGCGTTTCCGGCAATAGTTCGGCGAGAATTTTCCACGCCCGTTGGTGGGTATTGGCGCCGAGGAAGGCGTCTTCGCATCCATAGCCCGTAATGCACAGCTCCGGCAGGCACAGCGCCGCCACACCGCTGGCCCGAGCTGCTGCAATGGCTTGGCGGATGTTCTTCGCGTTGTGCGTCCAATCCAGCGGCGTTTGGTTCATCACCGCCGCGGCTATTGGTAATAGTCTCATGGTTACTTCTCGCCCCGCGCCCGGAGAATCAGATCGGTCTTCAGGTCGTGCAATCCCAGTTCCAGCCCGACCGGATATTGGTGCGGGTTGACGAATCGTTTCACACCGGGGTGGAACATGGCAAGTTGCGACTGCGCGCGCTTCCGGATGTCCGCGAGCGGGGGCGTCTGGTAAACCCGTTGACCGCCCTTGTAAATGGGCACGAGCAAGTCTTCGAATGCTGTGCCCGGGGCAAGATGTTTGCGCCGGGTCGGGTCTGACGGATCCACCACCGTGAAAGTTTCCGGAGCACCGCGCCCAACGTCATAGATGCCGTCGGCGATGAATTCTTTCTCCGACCGAAACCGCCGCACCTGATGAATGCCGGGGTTTGAAATCTTCACGGTCTGCTCGCTCAATTTGACTTTGTAATCCCAGCGGCCATCTTTGCCGCGAATGGCGCCCAGCTTGTAAACACCCCCGAGCGCCGGTTGGTCATAGGCCGTGACCAATTTGGTGCCCACGCCCCACACATTGATCTTTGCCCCTTGTTCCTTGAGGCTGCTGATGATGTGTTCGTCCAAGTCATTGCTGGCCACGATGACCGCTTTGGGAAACCCGGCTTCATCCAGAATTTTCCTCGCCTCAACACTCAGCCAGGCCAAGTCGCCCGAATCCAGGCGGATGCCGGTCATTTCATGTCCGTGCTCGCGCAGCCAGCGTCCGGTCTCCACCGCGCGCCGCACACCTTCGAGCGTATCGTAGGTGTCCACGAGAAAAACGCAGTTGTTTGGCAAGGCCTTGGCGTAGGCGAGGAACGCTTCGCGCTCATCATCGAAGGACATCACCCAACTGTGAGCATGCGTGCCGCGCACAGGAATGCCATACAGCTTGCCGGCGAGAACGTTCGAGGTGGCATCGCAGCCGCCAATATAAGCCGCCCGGCTGGCAGCCAGCGCGCCATCCACACCCTGAGCCCGCCGCAACCCAAATTCCAACACCGGCTCGCCTTGGGTGGCCAGGCAAACCCGGGCGGCTTTCGTTGCCACCAGCGACTGAAAATTAATGAGGTTCAGCATGGCGGTTTCGAGCAACTGGCACTGAAGAATCGGCCCTTGAATCCGCATCAGTGGCTCCTGGGGAAACACGACGGTGCCCTCGGGAATGGCGTGGACGTCGCACGCGAACCGCAGGGCTTTCAGATAATCCAAAAAACCGTTCTCGAACAGCGGCTGGTCGTCGTTGCCCTTCAGTGTGCGGAGAAACGCAGTGTCCTCGTCGGTGAAGCAAAAAGCACCAAGGAAATCGATGGCTGGGGCGAGTCCGGCCGCGAGGGTGAAACCGCACTGGAATGGTGGCTTGCGAAAAAACAATTCGAAGACCGCCTCCTGGTTGGCCTTGCCCGACTTCCAATAGCCATACGCCATGGTCAATTGGTAGAGGTCGGTCAGCAGCGCTCCGGCGCATCCGTGATTTGGCAGCATCGCGTTCATTTGTTAGTGTATATAATACACTATATGATTCACCGTCAAGCCTTAATTTTGGTGAAATGGTTCAACCATCCCTTTCCCGCCAGAAAAAGAACGAGGAAGCGCCCGAAACTTGGCCGATCGGTGTCCAGCCGCGGCCCAACGTGAGAATTCCGGCGAATCGATCAGGCCAGTTTTCTCGACTCGATTATACGATGGTTGCTACGTGTTTGATTATCGCCGTTAAGACAGATCTCGGAGGATGGCGCTGGAAAGCGCCAACAATGCAAGTTGCAGTGTGTGGGTTGCAATTTAGCCGGAGTCCGGAAAACCCATAAAGTCCCAATTCCGCAAGGGAAGGCGCGATTGTTTGGCAGATTTGACAAGACCCATGCATTGAGGGAGTTTTAAGCCATCAGATCGAGATCTTGCAACCGGTGGCAAGTTTTAAGCTAATTGACTGGTCTGACCCGAACAAATATGAACTTCAGCTGAACATTATGCGCGCCATCTGGAAAGGCACCATCAGTTTCGGACTCGTTTCCATTCCCATTTCACTGTTCGCCGCCACCCGGCGTGAAGAAATCAAATTTCGCCTCCTGCGTGGTTCGGATTTAAGTCCGGTAAACTACAAACGGGTGGCAGAAGCCGACGGAAAAGAGGTTCCTTGGGATAAAATCGTGAAAGGGTATGAATATGAAAAAGACAAATTTGTGGTAATCCGGGACGAAGATTTTGCGCGGGTGGACGTTGAGGCGACGCAGACAGTGGACATCATCAATTTCGTAAAACTGGATGAGATCAATCCCTTGTTGTTTTCCAAACCCTATTACATGCAGGCGGAAAAAGGGGGCGACAAGGCGTACGTCCTGCTTCGCGATTCCCTGGCCGACAGCGGCAAAGTTGGGATCGCCAAGGTGGTGATCAAAGAACGGCAGCATCTTGCGGCAATCAAAGCCCAACAGAATGGATTGATGTTGGAGCTCATGCGATTTCCCGATGAAGTCATTGACGCCGGTGATTTTAAGGCTCCCCAGTCCCGTCCCGCCAGCAAGGCGGAAATGGATATGGCTTCAAAACTGATCGAAAGCATGAGCACCAAATGGGAGCCGGAAAATTACCACGACGACTACAAGGAAGGGTTGGAAAAATTGATTGAGCAGAAGGTGGAATCGGGCAGCGAGGACCTGCCGGCTCCCCGTAAGCCTAAAAAAGCAACCACGGCCGTGGACCTGGTGTCCGTGCTACAACAGAGCATTCGGAAAACCCAAGAAAGTGGAAAGCAGCGGAACGCGAAAGTACGACCGGCCAAATCCCGCCTTCATTTAAATTGAGGTTATGGCGCTGGCTGAATATGCGCGCAAGCGTGATTTCAAAAAGACCGCGGAACCTGGCGCGGTGGTTTCGAAAAAAGTTTCCCACCGGTTTGTCATTCAGAAACATGCCGCCTCCCGCCTGCATTACAATTTCCGTTTGGAGTTGGATGGGGTGTTGAAATCCTGGGCCGTTCCCAAAGGGGTGCCGTGCACCAAGGGCGAAAAACGGCTCGCGGTCCAGGTGGAAGACCACCCGGTTTCATACATCGACTTTGAGGGCACGATTCCAAAAGGCCAGTATGGAGGCGGAACGGTAATGGTCTGGGACAAAGGCACGTATACGACCGAAGCTAATTCCCCACAGCATGATCTTGCGCACGGCAAATTGCATTTCACCTTGAAGGGCAAAAAGCTGCAAGGCGAATGGTACCTGGTTCAACTTCGAGGTGGCAACCAATGGCTCCTGATCAAAGGCGGCGAATATTTGAAGCCCATCTCAAAAAGCGCTGATGACACGTCCGCACTGTCCGGAAAATCCATGGCCCAGCTTTCAGCGGGCGACCGGGTTTGGCAGTCAACACCGCGCGAACCGGAAAAAAAGCTTAAGCCCAAAATTCGGGAGGTGGTGGCAACGAAACGTCACCCGCCGATTCCATTTATCGAACCCATGAAGGCAAGGCTTCAAAGTTCGCCGCCGGCCGGAAAGGATTGGATTTATGAAATCAAGTTTGATGGCTTTCGCGCCCTCGCCTTTGCCGATGGCAATGACGTCCGATTGCTATCGCGCAATGAAAAGTCGTTTGACGATAAATTTCCTGAAATAGCGGACGCCGTTCGGGGTCTGGCTTTGGATGCCGCCACCCTCGATGGGGAGATCGTGGCGCTGGATTCCAAGGGCGTCTCGTCCTTTCAGTTATTACAAGCGTTTGAAATGGGCCAAGAACGCCCGGCAATCTACTATTATGTTTTTGACCTGCTGCGGCTCAAGGGCAAGGACCTGCGGGGTCAAGCCCTGATCGAACGCAAATCGCAGTTGGAAAGATTATTGTCCGACCAATCGGGACTGGTCCGATACTCCGCGTCGCTGGGGGAGGATGCCAAACCACTCTTGAAACGAGCGCAAAAACTGGGCCTGGAAGGTCTGATCGGAAAGCGGAAAGAGTCGGTTTACGAAGCCGGCCGGCGAAGTGGTTCCTGGATCAAGCTCAAGCTCCATCAGGAACAGGAATTTGTCATCGGCGGCTTCACCAATCCGGAGGGTACGCGGCAGCATTTTGGCGCATTGCTGTTGGGGTTTTACCAGAACAACAAATTACAGTTCTGCGGGAAAGTCGGCACTGGTTTCAATGATAAACGGCTGGACGATTTGCAGCATCGATTCGATGACATTGCGAGTGACGAATGTCCTTTTGTCAATCTGCCGGAAAAACGCGCCGGACGTTATGGTGCCGGCGTAACCGTTGCGGAAATGAAACGCTGCCACTGGCTGAAACCGGAAATGGTTTGTCAGATCAAATTTTCAGAATGGACCCGCGACGACAAATTGCGGCAGCCCGTCTTTCTGGGGCTCCGCGAAGATAAAGACGCCCGCGAGGTGGTTCGCGAACGCCCCGAATAACGAACATGGGAAATAAATCACAACTGGAAATCGATGGATTAAAACTCGACGTATCCAATTTGGACAAAGTCTTCTATCCAAAAACGGGCTTCACGAAAGGGCAGGTCATTGATTTTTACATCAAAATTTCTCCTTACTTGCTGCCTCATTTAAAAAACCGGCCGATATCCTTAAAACGATACCCCGACGGCGTCGAGGGGTTTTTCTTTTATGAAAAGCAATGTCCCCCGCACCGGCCGGATTGGGTGAAGACCACTAACGTGCCACGCAAAGACGGAAGCGAAATCAATTATTGTGTGATAAACGACCTCCCGGCGTTGGTATGGGCCGCCAATTTGGCCGATCTGGAATTACACACATTTTTGCATGGGGCGCCCGCAATCGACAGACCGTTGGTCCTGGCTTTCGATCTCGATCCCGGATCGCCGGCAGACATTGTTCAATGTTGTCAGGTCGGGGTTTATCTCAAAGATTTGCTTGGCCAGCTTAAACTGGAAGGGTTTCCAAAGACGTCTGGTTCGAAAGGATTGCAAGTCTTCGTACCGCTGAACATGGCAGTGAGTTACGAGACAACCAAGGCGTTTGCGCATGCCGTCGCCCAGTCCTTGGAAAAAGAATTTCCCAAGCTGGTAGTTTCCAACATGCAGAAAAGTCTGCGCGAAGGAAAGGTGTTGGTGGATTGGAGCCAGAATGATCCCCACAAAACAACGGTTTGCGTCTATTCTTTGCGAGCTAAAGAACATCCGACGGTCTCGACACCGGTCACTTGGGACGAAGTGGCGGCGGCTTCAAAAAAGAGAAGTGCCAGCTTTTTGACGTTCGAGGCGGCAGAGGTTTTGAAACGTGTGGAAAAAGAGGGGGATCTGTTTGCCCGGGTTCTAAAATTGAAGCAGAAATTACCCGCGATCAAAACGATCTAAACTGTATGGAATGGTCAATCTCTGCCGGTCAAGGCCTACTCGGGCTTGAGCGATGAGGAGATCCGGCAAGTCGATTCATTTGTGCGGCGGAATACCATCGAAAAAGTCGGGCCCGTGCGGTCCGTGAAGCCGACACAGGTATTTGAGCTGGCAGCGGCGCTGCTCCAAGTACGGTTGTCATTCGTTTGCCGTCGTTGATCCGTAGCTAGGGGAGTTCTACCTCCGAGGCGAGATCAATTGATTCACCACCCTGAACTTATTGCTGCATAGTCAGTGCGAAAGAGGGGCTTTTTTGCCGTTTTGGACATTGACCATAACCGCTTCGGTCGAGAAGACTTTGCAACCCAGCGTGAGGTTTAGGGCGGCCACCCGCACGGTGCAGGACGTGTTGCCGGCGTGGATGACCTCGCTTTGAATTTCGACGATGTTGCCCAGCTCGGCTGGGGCGTGGAAGTTGAATTCCCGGAAGAGCCGCGTGACGAAATTGGCCTGGGGATAGGCCAAGGTAGCCGTGATGTAGACTTGCTCGTCGGCCCAGCTCATCATCAGCCCGCCGAAAAGGTGACCTCGGTGGTTGAGGTGTTCGGGCCGGATGACCAGGAGGCGCTTTTGTGTCATAGTTTCATGTTAACCTATCCGGACCCGCCCGTCACCCGGGTCACGATGCGGCAGCGCCAGCACGGCCGGTAAGGAATGCCTGGCGATTGGCGGCAAACAATTCGGCGGGAAAGCCTTCGCGCAAGGCTTCCAGCCACTCGACTTCGGGCAACGGCAGATGCACGCTCAACGCGCCGAGCATCGCCACGTTCAAAGATTTCTTGTTCGGCAATTTGTCGGCCGCCACCGCGTCAGGCGTGATTAACCTCCCGCCGGGTTTGAGATAATGTCTGTTCGCTTCCACTTGTGTCGGCTCGAGCACGAGCAGATAATCGGCCTCGCCGGAAGGCACCATGGGGCTGAACACCATCCGGCCAAATCGCACGTCGCTGGTGACCGAACCGCCGCGCTGGCTCATGCCTTTGATCTCGCTCTTCTTTACGTCCAAGCCGGTGCGCAACGCCGCGTCGGCCAGAATGTCCGATGCTTTGAGCACACCCTGGCCGCCGATTCCGGCAACCACCACATTGATGAGTTGGTCGCTCATACGGCCACCTTCGTTTCACATTCGCACTGCTCCAATTCGGACTGTTCCAGTTCGCGCAGCCGCTTGACGATGAGAATGCACGGCCGCCGGACGATGATGACGCACAATTCCAGGCTCGCGAGGCATTCATCCAAAATGCGTTCGAATTCATTGGACCCGAGGCGCGGTTCGACCACATGCACCCGTTTCACTCCCACGGTACGGGCCAGGTCTTCCAGCACGAGTTTGTGAGTTGACTGATGGTCAAGCTTCCGGCCGGTCGCCGGATGTTCCTGGTGGCCGGTCATGGCCGTGGTGCCATTGTCGAGAATGATGAGCACGTGTCCATCCGTAGGCGGATTGTAAACCATCTCCACCAGCCCGCTGATGCCACTATGAACAAACGTGCTGTCACCAATGATGCTGACGACGCGTCGCGCCTGTTCCGGCGGCAACACGTGACGCAACCCCAGGCCCACTCCCAGACTGGCGCCCATGCAGACGACAGAATCCATGGCCTCAAAGGGCTTCAGCACGCCCAGCGTGTAGCAACCGATGTCGCCCGCCACAATGCAATCACGCTGGCGCAGGGTCTCGAACACCTGGCGGTACTGGCACGCGTCGCACAATTGCGGCGGCTTGCCCGGCGGCGGCGCCGGTTCGGGACTCACGTCGTTTTTGAGAATTCGCCGCACCCGCGGCACGTTGAGTTCGCCAAAACGGTACATCTCCGCCTTGCCATCCACCTTGATGCCCGCCGCGCGGATGGCGTCGACGAGGTACGGGTCGCCCTCCTCGAGGACGAGGCAATGTTTCACGCTTTTGGCAAACGCAGCGATCTTTTTGATCGGCAACGGGTGGGTAAAGCCGAGCTTGAGCACACTCGCTTCCGGCGCGGCTTCGCGGGCGTGCATGAAGGAAATGCCCGAGGTGATGATGCCGAGTTGAT
>Ga0182030_10007880_pt1 | contig 22158 bp, 20 predicted proteins | sample 812S3MmetaG_FD_121299 | JGI IMG/M metagenome (GOLD analysis project Ga0182030, IMG submission 121299) | Permafrost microbial communities from Stordalen Mire, Sweden - 812S3M metaG (Illumina Assembly) | ecosystem: Environmental > Terrestrial > Soil > Wetlands > Permafrost | place: Sweden... | reverse complement strand
GCGGTCAACCGATCGGATCACCGGGCACGTGACTGCCAGCGAGAGCCCGAGGGCCTAGTTTTGCATCACGGTGGTGGTGGCCGAGAAGTTGATGGGCCTGGACCCTACGTCGCCCCTATGATTTTGTTGCTCGTGACGCTTCGCGCGGGCACGGTGTTTGCCGTCATCGTTGACGCAGTGCGGGGCCTCTGTCCGCCTTTCGGCGGCCCTCTACGTCCGGGCGCCACGATCTCGAGGGGAATGCTTGCCGGAGTGTCGAAGCCGCGTGCAGACGAGGTCCATTGAGGAAATGGAAGCGAGGACAACCGGATCGAGGTCGAGACGCGAAATCGGACGAGCGCCGGCTTCCGTTGCCCATTGCGTAACCCGCCCGGCACAATGGGATAATTATCTTTATGCACTCGAAGTTCATGCTGCGCGCGAGCCTGCTCGCCGTCTCTTTTTGCGGACCAGTCCTCGTGACCGCCGCGGCGCCCGACAAATCCGTTCCGGAGACGCCTGCCCCGACAAATATCAAGATCGTCGAGATGATCGTCGCGAAGGTCAATGGCGAAATCATCACCAAGACCGAACTCGATCACCAGCGCGAACTCCTGGCCTCGGAACTCACCAAACAGAACCCCACCTTCACACCCGCGCAACTCGAAGCCGCCACCAGCCAGAAGGAAGCGGACGAGCTGCGCGACCAGATCGATCAGTTGCTCCTCGTTCAAAAGGCCAAGGAACTCAGTATCAGCGTCGATGCGGAAGTCACCAAAAGGATCGCCGCACTTCAGGCCGATAGTAAGTTGATCGATCCGGAAGAGTTCCATCGCTGGGTTCAGGAAGGCAGCGGCATGCCCTTCGAGGACTACCGCAACAACATGAAGAACGCGCTTCTCACGCAGCGCCTGATCAGCCAGGAAGTGGCATACAAGATCCAGTTGCCGCAATCCGAACTGCACGACTACTACGACAAGCATAAGAGCGAATTCGTCCGGCAGGAGGAGGTTTACCTCAGTGAAATCCTGATCGCGCCAAAATCTTCCAGCGATGCCGATGCCGCCGCGGCGGAAAAGAAGGCCAAAGAGATCATGGCCCGGGCTCGCAAGGGCGAAAAGTTCGGCGACCTCGCGCGTTCCTACTCGGATGCGCCGACCGCGGCCCAGGATGGCCAGCTTGGCCCATCCAAACGCGGCGATCTTCGGAAGGAGATTGAGGACATTGTTTTCAAGGCCAACCGGGGCTACGTAACAGACCCCATGCGCACGCAAAACGGATGGGTGATTCTTAAAGTGGAAGAGCGGCATGATGCGGGGCAGGCGGCCTTTGAGGACGTGCAGAACGAGATTATGGAGAAGCTGTACGCACCCCGCATGCAGCCGGAGATCCGCAAGTATCTCACGAAGCTCCGCGAAGATGCCTTCATCGAAATCCGCGCCGGATACGTCGATAGCGGCGCCGCGCCGAACAAGAACACCTCATGGCAAGACCCTTCCACTCTGAAGCCCCAAACCATCACGAAAGCTGAGGTTGCCGCGAACAAGAAGCACCGGATTTTGGGTGTGATCCCGCGCCGCGCCACCAACGTGAGTTCGTCCGAGCCGGGCGCCAAGACCCCTGCGCCCGCCACGACCCCGGCAGCGAGCCCTGCCGCGACGCCGGACAGCGGCTCTTCGTCATCCACTGCGACGCCCGCGGCGCCGGCGCAATGAAGGCTTCGTTTGTAAATCAACTCGAGCCGGGCCAGACCATCACCAGTTCGTTTCTCGTCCACACCAAGGAAGTCCGCGAGAAAAAGACCGGCGAGCCTTATCTTTCGCTGCTGCTATCCGATAAGACGGGCCGCATTGACGCCAAGATGTGGGATGGCGTCGCGGAAGTGCTGGACTCGTTCGACCGGGACGATTTTGTCAAGATCAAGGCCATCGTGCAACTGCACCAGAACCGGCCTCAGTTAACCATCCACAAAGTCCGCCAGATGGAGGATGCCGAGGTCGATTTCACCGACTATTTCCCGTGCTCTCCCCGCGATTCCGACGAAATGTGGATCGAGCTGAAAGCCTTCGTGGCCGCTGTTCGCAGTCCGGAGATCCGCGCACTGCTCGAAGAGTTTCTCAACGACCCTGAAATTGCCGCCCGGTACCGCCGTGCGCCGGCAGCCAAGACCATCCACCACGCGTACCTGGGCGGCCTGCTGGAGCACGTGCTGTCGCTCTGCAATCTCAGCCGTTCGGTGGCACAGCACTACGCGCATGTCGATCTGGATCTGCTGATCGCAGGCTGCGTCCTTCACGATATCGGCAAAATCCACGAATTGACCTTCGAGCGCGGCTTTTCCTATACGGCCGAAGGGCAATTACTGGGGCATATCCCCATTGCTTTCCGCATGATCGCCGACAAGCTTCGCGGCCTGCCGGATTTTCCGCCGCGTCTGCGCACGCTGATTGAGCACATTGTCCTTAGCCATCACGGCCAGCTTGAGTTCGGCTCTCCGCGCGTCCCGCAATTCGCCGAGGCCATGCTCTTTCACTATCTGGATGACCTCGATTCCAAAATGGAGTGCATCCGCGCCTCCATCGAGCAGGATCGCCAATCGACGGGCGCTTTTACCAGCTTCATTCCGTCGCTTGATCGGCCGTTGTTGAAGAAGGATATTTTTCTTGCTTCACCTGCCGGGGCGGCGTCTGCCGCAATCGTTTCCCCGCCTGCCGCGCCGGTGGTTGCCGCCGTGGTCCCGGCCGTGACGGTCGTGACCGAACCCACGCCGGCAACGCGACCCGCCCGTCCAGCTGCCCCCGATCGGCCAACCGGGATTTTCGGCGCCAAGCTCACCGAGGCGCTGCACCCACTTCCTGGCAAACCCATTCCATCGCCGGTTAAGAACCACGAATGACCGCGCCCGCCAGAATCCTTGTTCGGGCCACCAACTGGATCGGCGATGCAGTCATGTCTCTCCCGGCCCTCCGTGCGGTTCGCACCCAATTTCCCAGCGCTCACATCGCGGTTCTCGCGCGCCCCTGGGTGGCCGATCTTTACTTTGGCGAGGCGGCGGTGGATCGGGTCATCCCCTATCCGCACCGTTCCGGCGTTCACGATCTGGCGGCTAAATGGCGGACGGCGCAGACGCTCCGCCGTGAGCGGTTCGACCTGGCCATTCTGTTCCAAAATGCATTTGAATCCGCGGCCATCGCGAGACTGGCGGGTATTCCGCGCATTCTCGGCTACAACCGCGATGGCCGCGGATTCCTGCTCTCCCAAGCAGTCCCTGTGCCCCTGCCAGGCGAAATTCCGACCCACGAGCTGTACTACTACCTGGAGTTGCTGCGCCGGGGCGACATCATCTCCGACACTGCTCTTCCGGAACCAGTTCTTCCGGAACCGGCGACGATTCGCCTCGAAGGGGCAGCCGCTGCGGCAGCACGCGGCAGGGAAGCCCTTGCCGGGTTACACATTCCAGAGCCCTTTATCGGCGTCAGCCCCGGGGCGGCCTACGGGTCCGCTAAACAATGGCTGCCCGAACGCTTCGCGGAATCGGTCGCGCGGCTCGCGTTTGAACAGCCATCGGATGGCGGCGCCTCCATCTGCCTCTTCGGTTCCCCAACCGAAGTCACCCTTTGTGACGCAGTTGCCCGGATGATCGGCGAAATCCACCCGAACCTTTATGTTCGAAATCTTGCCGGGCAGACGAGCCTGCGCACGTTCATCGATCTCGCCGCCGCAGCCACGCTTTTCCTCACGAACGACTCCGGGGCGATGCACATCGCATCCGCGCTGGGCACTCCCACGGTGACTGTCTTCGGAGCGACCAATCATCTGACGACGGGTCCCACGGGGCCGTGCGCTCGGGTGGTTCGCGAGAACGTCTCCTGCAGCCCGTGCCTGCTCCGCGAATGTCCCATCGATCATCGCTGCATGACCGGTGTTTCCGCCGCGCGCGTCATCGAAGCCGCTGCCGAGTTGATCGCTATGCACGCCTCACACCGCTAGATTTCAAAACATGGACACTCGCCGGAAGATCTTAACGCCCTCCAAGGCTCTCGAAGCCGCTCTCGCCCTTCGCGCCTCCGGAACCTCCATCACGCTGATCACCGGCTACTTCGACGTCCTGCAGCCTTCGCTCATCCGGCAAATGGCGGCCACGGGCGCGCGGGTGTTCGCGCTGGTGCTCGATCCGCCCGATCCGCTGCTGACCACGCAGGCGCGGGCTGAACTCGCCGCCGCTCTCCAGGTGATAGACTACGTCATCTATTCCTCTACCGCACCATCAGAACTCGCCGCCGCGGGCTTCGTCGCCACGCTCGCCCCAGACCGGCACATCCGCGCTGAGAAAGACCATCTTGCGGCCAGGGAACAGCTCATCCGGCATGTTGTTGAACGGCATACAATGTCCGCCGCGGGGAGGCAATCCCATTAGCTCCAGCGGCATACTTGTGGTTCGCCTCGGGGCGATGGGCGACATTCTTCATGCGCTTCCCGCGGCCGCGTCCCTGAAGCACAGCTTCCCGGCATCGCCACTCACCTGGGTCGTCGAGAACACGTGGGCGCCTTTGCTGCAGAACAACTCTTTCATCGATCGCGTGATCACTCTCGACCGGCGTCACCCACGCACCTGGCTCGCCACCGTGCGGGAACTCCGCGAACAGCGCTTTTCCATCGCCATGGATTTTCAGGGCCTTCTGAAGAGCGCCGTAACGGCTTCGCTGGCTCGTCCCGATCGAATCTTCGGCTACAGCCAGCAGTTCGTGCGAGAGCGCATGGCCGCATGGTTCTATTCCAGCCGGGTTTCGAGCGCCGCCGTCCATATCGTCGACCGGCATCTTGACATCGCCGCCGCCGCGGGAGCCGTCAACCTTCTGCGTTCTTTCCCGCTCCCCGCCGGATCACCGGAGGGCGAGCTACCCGATGGCCGCTTCGTTCTTGCCTGTCCCTTCGCCGGCTGGAAAGGCAAGCAGTGGCCCATTGAATCCTACGCCGCGGTGGCCAGGGAACTCGACCGCCGCTGGGGGGTCCCGCTGGTCCTCAACGGACCGCCATCGGAGCGGGCCGCGCTGGCCTTGATCCAAACCCAATGCGGCGGCATCCGTATTCACACCAGTTCCATCACCGGCCTCATCGACGCCACGCGCCGCGCTACCGCCATCATCGGCGTCGATTCCGGCCCCATGCATCTCGCCGCGGCTCTCTCCAAGCCGGGCGCGGCCATCTTCGGCCCCACCGATCCTGCGCGCAACGGTCCGTATGGAGGCTCGCTCCAGGTTCTGCGCAGCCCGCGCGCGAAACCGATGAGCCTGGCGCGCGGAAACTATCGCCGGGGCAACACCATTGACGACTCGATGCGCGATATCACGCCCGATCAGGTAATTGCCTCGCTGTCGCAAGTTTTCGCGACATGACTTGAATCATGCCGAGCCACTGGTTCCCCAAAGCCTACGCCGACTGGGTCGCGCGCGTGCGGGTTCCTTCCGGATTCCTCCTCGTGGTGGCGTTCGGGATTTTTTCGCAACCGAGCGCCGGTTCTCTTTCCGTGGGCATCCCGGTCTCGTTCGCCGGGCTCGCTCTGCGCGCCTGGGCTTCCGGGCATTTATTGAAAGATCAGCGGCTGGCCGAATCCGGGCCCTACGCATTCACGCGCAATCCGCTTTACATCGGAACTCTGCTGGTGGCCTGCGGCCTGGTGATCGACGGCCGCAGCTGGGTCCTGGCCATCACCTTCGCCATCGTTTTCCTTTTCGTCTATCTGCCGGTGATCGAACTCGAGGAGCAGCACCTCCGCGACATCTTCTGGGCCTACGAGGAGTACGCGCGCCGCGTTCCCAAACTGATCGGTTTGCGCCGTGGGCCGCCGCGGGTGAAGCTTCCTTTCGCGGTGAAAACCTATCTGGACAATCGCGAATATCAGGCGCTGCTGGGCTTTCTGCTCGGCCTTGCATTTCTCATCGCGAAATGGCTTTGGTTCGCGCCCGCCACCACGTAGATGCCGCTCGCAGTAGTTCTTGTTTCGCCGCGTAACCCGCTGAATATCGGCGCGGCGGCACGCGCTCTCAGCAACTTTGGATTTTCCGATCTTCGCCTCGTCCAGCCCTATGAGGTGGCTTTTCGGGAAGCCGTCAGCGCTGTTGGGGGCGCGGCGGTCCTTCAAAACGCCAAAGTTTTCGATACGCTGGCCGGCGCACTGGCCGATTGCTCGGTGGTGGTCGGCACCACGAGCGTCGGCAACCGCGAGCTCCAGCAACCCATCCACACAATCGAAGCATCCGCGCCACTCATCCGCGGCCACGTGGCCACCGGGAGAGCCGCGTTGCTTTTCGGCTCGGAGAAATTCGGCCTGTCGAATGACGACCTCAGCTTCTGCCATCATCTTCTCCGCATCCCCACCGTACCCGAAACGCCTTCCATGAATCTTGGGCAGTCCGTAGCCGTCTGCCTCTATGAGCTCATCCGCGACCCATCGGCAATCGCATCGCCGCCTGTGAGGCGAGCGGTCAGCGGAGCGGACGCCGAGCAGCTCACCACCATGCTCCTCGAACTGCTCGACGCCAGCGGCTACACCAATCGCATTGTGGCCGTCTCCACGACGCGGAAAATACGGCGGTTCTTTCGCCGTATCCGGCTCGAACAGCGGGATGCCCGCCTGGTGCTCGGCATCCTCCGGCAGTTACTCTGGAAGCTGAGATCCTGAAGGAAGTCCCACTGTTTTTGTTACAATTCGGTGTTTGGTCACCTCCGCATTCCATCCCGCGGCGATCAGCTCAATCACATCCGATTCACAGAAGATTCCGCGCGTCGCGCTCGTCACGGATTCGTTCTATGAGGTGAACGGCGTCGCGCGCGTCAGCCGCGAATTTGTGGCCTATGCGCGGGAGCGCGATATTCCGCTGCTCAGCATCCACTCCGGGGTGCGCAAATCACGCACGCAGGACGGTTCCGTTACCACCATCGAGCTTCCGCGCAGCCCCGTCCGGATGGCGCTCGATGGAAACCTCGCCTTCGATTTCCTGATCTCGCGCTACATCGATTCCATCTCCGCCGCCATCACCGAGTTCGGCGCCGACCTCATCCATATCACGGGACCCGGAGACTTCGGGATGGCGGCCGCGTATCTCTCGCACAAACTGCACATTCCGCTGTTCGCCTCGTGGCACACCAATCTGCATGAATACGCAGGCCGGCGGCTGGCTACCATTACGCAATTTCTACCACCGGCAGCGCGTGCCCGCCTGTGCGACGCAGCCAGCCGGCAAGCGCTCTACTGGCTGCTGAAGTTTCACCAGATCCCGCGCGTAATCTTTGCGCCCAATGACGATCTGGTCAGACTCATCCGCCACCGCCTGCCCCGCGAAACGTATCTGATGCCTCATGGGGTGGATATCAATCTGTTTTCGCCGGACCGACGCACGTCGCGTTCCGGCGTCTTCACTCTCGGTTACGTCGGCCGCCTGACTCCGGAAAAGAATGTCCGCCTGCTGGCGGAGATCGAGCGGAAACTATTGGCCGCCGGATGCGGCAGGTTCCGTATTCTCGTGGTGGGCGATGGACTCGACCGCACCTGGCTGCAGGCCAACTTGAAAACGGCTGAATTTACGGGCTTCCTTAGCGGCGTAGATCTGGCGCGCGCCTATGCCGATATGGATCTGTTGATCTTTCCTTCCGAAACGGAAACCTATGGTCTGGTGGTTATTGAAGCGATGGCCTCAGGCGTCCCGGTCGTCGTGTCCAACTCCGGCGGACCGAAATACCAGGTGCGGGAAGGCATCGACGGATTCGTGGCCGCCAATGCGGATGGCTACGTCGCGGCGGCCGAGCGGCTGATGAACGACCCCGAAGCTCTGGTCCGGATGCGCGAGGCCGCTCGCGACGGATGCAATTCCCGTACATGGGCGCATACCTTCGAGGAACTCTACCGGCGCTACGCACTCTGGCTCGCTTCCCCCGATCACGAACGTTATCTGAATCACCAGCCGGCTGTATTTGCGGCAAATGGCTGTTTGTGACCCGCGTCGGATAATCTAGTGCTGATGACTTTTCCGGCAAAGTGGGGCGCTCTGGAAGCGCACTACTCCACCAAGATGCGCGATCTGCGGCTGCGGCAGCTCTTCGCCGAAGATCCACAGCGCGGCGAACGCTTCACCATCGACGTGCTCGGCCTCTACTTCGATTACTCGAAGCACCGCATCACCACGGAGACGGTGGGGCTGCTGATTGATCTGGCGCAGCAGTGCGAATTAAGAAAGCATATTGACGCCATGTTCGCGGGCGAGAAGATCAATATCACCGAGAACCGCGCCGTTCTGCATGTCGCCCTGCGCGCTCCGCGGGACGAACAGATTTTTGTCGATGGCAAGGACGTGGTGCCCGAGGTGCACGCCGTGCTCGACCGGATGGCGGCGTTCTGTGAGCAGGTTCGCAGCGGCGCATGGAAGGGCCATACCGGGAAGCGTATCCGCAACGTTATCAACATCGGTATCGGGGGGTCTGACCTGGGACCGGTGATGGCTTACGAGGCTCTGAAATACTACAGCCAGCGCGACCTCACTTTCCGCTTCGTCTCCAACGTGGACGGCACCGATTTTGTTGAAGCAACGCGCGACCTCGACGCGGAGGAGACTTTGTTCATCGTCTCTTCGAAAACCTTTACAACACTGGAAACGATGACCAACGCCCGCTCCGCGCGCGAATGGACGCTGGCGTCGCTGAAGAACGAGAAAGCCGTTGCGAAGCACTTCGTCGCCGTTTCCACCAACACCGCCAAAGTGGAAGAGTTTGGCATCGACTCCGCGAACATGTTTGGCTTCTGGGACTGGGTTGGAGGGCGCTATTCAATGGATTCGGCGATCGGTCTTTCGACCATGATCGCCATCGGCCCGCAGCAATTCCGCGACATGCTCGGCGGCTTCCATGCCATGGACGAGCACTTCCGGACCACGCCCTTCGAACGCAATCTGCCGGTGCTGATGGGGCTGCTCGCCGTCTGGTACAACGACTTCTTCGATGCGCAGACGGTGGCCGTGCTGCCCTATGAGCAGTATCTGAAACGCTTTCCGGCGTACCTGCAGCAATTGACCATGGAGAGCAATGGCAAGCACGTCACCTTGCAGGGAGCGAAAGTCGACTATCAAACCGGACCGATCTACTGGGGAGAGCCAGGCACCAATGGGCAGCACTCCTTCTATCAGTTGATCCACCAGGGGACCAAGCTGATTCCGTGCGACTTCATCGGATTTATGAAGGCATTGAACCCGCTCGGCAATCACCACGACTTACTGCTCGCCAATGTATTTGCCCAGGCGGAGGCCCTGGCGTTCGGAAAGACCACTGAAGAGGTCAAGGCGAGTGGCACTCCGGATTGGCTGGCGCCGCACAAGACCTTCGAAGGGAACCGGCCTTCGACCACCATTCTGGCCGACCGCCTGACGCCCGAGACGCTGGGAAAATTGATCGCGCTCTATGAGCACAGCGTGTTTACGCAAGGCACCATCTGGGAGATTGACTCATTCGACCAGTGGGGCGTCGAACTCGGCAAGGTGCTGGCCGAGCGAATCATCCCCGAATTGGCGACTCCGGAACCGACCGGCAATGCCGAGCCTCCGCTGCAGCACGATAGCTCGACCAACGCGCTGATCCAGCGCTATCGTGACGGGAAGAGAAAATGAGCCAGCAAGACCGGTTTAAGGAAGCCGCGGCCGAGGCTGCGGCCGCGCTACTCGAAGATGGAATGGTTGTGGGATTAGGCTCGGGCACCACGGCCTCGATGGCCGTTGCAGCGATCGGGAAGCGCGTCGCGCAAGGGCTGAAAATCGTCGGGATTCCCACGTCGGAGCTCACCGCAAGCCAAGCCCGGAGCCTGAACATTCCGCTTTCGACGCTCGAAGAACGCCCCGCCATTGATGTCACGATCGATGGCGCGGACGAAGTGGAAAAGGGGACGCTCCATCTCATCAAAGGCGGTGGAGGGAACCTGTTGCGGGAAAAAATAGTGGCCGTCGCCAGCGCTCGCATGATTGTGGTCGCGGATCAGTCTAAAGTGGTCAGCCAGTTAGGCAGCGGTTTCGTGATACCCGTCGAGGTCATCCCCTTTGGCTGGCAGACTACGGAACAGAGGCTGCAAAAAGTGGGCGCGCATCCCAAGCTTCGCCTGCGCCCGGATGGCCAGACCTTCATTAGCGACGGAGGCCACTTTATTCTGGACTGCGCCTACGGTCCCATTCCAAAGCCTGCGGAGTTACAGAGAGAGCTCGACAGCATTGTAGGCCTGGTGGAGCATGGTCTCTTCATTGGCATTGCCTGTCAGGCGATTGTTGGCGGTCCGGATGGCGTGACAACCTTGCATCGGACAGCCTGAAATGCGTTTCCTTGTTTTAGCCAGCCTCGCCGTCTCCGCTTATGGGGCCACTTACTATGTCAGCGGCGCCGGAAGCGATTTGAATACGGGGCTGAGCGAAAGCTCCGCGTTCCGGAATCTCCAAACGGCTGAGAACCTGACCGCGCCCGGAGACACCGTCTATGTAATGAACGGCACTTACACCACCTGCGACGGTTGCGACATTCTGGACATCACTCGTTCCGGCACCGCGAACGCCTGGATTACCTATGTGGCCTATCCAGGACACCAGCCACTGCTCAGCCTTGGAACCGGATGGAATGCCATCAATGTTCATGGCGGTGCGGCTTATATCGAGATATCCGGCCTGCATGTGGAGGGCGACCTGCAGAATCCGAATCAGAACGAGACTGTTTGCACAGCGGACTCCCTGGAGCCAAATCCCGGCCCTGCCTGCAATGGGAACGGCATCACCATCGACGGGCGAAATGATGGCGCAAATAAACCGCATCACATCCTGATCGACCACAACGAGGTTTTCAACATGCCGGGCGGCGGGATCGGCACGGCGGAAGCCGATTACGTCACTGTGGAAGACAACTACGTGCACGAGACCTCATGGTATTCGCGCTATGGCAACAGCGGCATCTCGCTTTACGAATCGTGGAACTACGATAGCGGCCCCATTCCACATACGATCATTCGACGGAATCGCATGTTCGACAACCGCTCGCTGATTCCTTACCAGAACACCGGCAAGCCGACCGATGGCGAAGGGATCATTATCGACACGTCGCGCAATAACCAGTCCGGCTCAGACCCCATTGGCGCATATACGGGCGGATTTTTGGTGGAGAACAACCTATCGGTGAACAACGGCGGAGCCGGCATCGAATGTTACCAGAGCGATAACATTACCTTCCTGAATAACACAATGTACGGCAACGGGCTGGTGGTCATGTACCCGGACATTCTGATCAACCAGTCTGGTACGGTGAACGTCTGGAACAATGTGGTGTACTCGGCGGCGACGGGAACCGCGGTGAACGTTTTCAGCACTCCCAACCTGCAATTTGACTACAACATCTACTGGAATGGCCCGGTTGAAGCGACCGAGGGGCCGCACGACCTGGTCGTCGATCCGCAGTTCAACGTGCTCGGCACCGACCCCTCGACCAGCGATTTCCATGTTCTGCAGGGAAGCCCAGCCGAGGCAACGGGGAATCTCGCGGTCGCGCCGCCCGACGATCTGGAGGGGCTCGCGCGCCCGCAGCAGCCCGGCGCAGTTACCCGCGGCGCGTACGAATCGGTGATCAGCGCCAATCTTTCATTTCCCGCGTCGGGTTTGGTGAACGCGGCCAGTTACGCGGGCGGCGTTGCGCCGGGGGAACTGGTGGCCATCTTCGGAACCGGGTTCGGGGCGAATCCCCTTGCGCTCGCCGGCTATGGGAGCAACGGATACCTGCAGGTGGAAACAGGCGATACGCGAGTCTACTTCGACGGCATCGCCGCGCCCATGATTTATTCGGCTAACCAGCAAGTGAGCGCGGTCGCACCCTACGAAATTACCGGCACGACCCAGGTGCAGGTGGAGTACGCGGGTCTGCGGAGTCAGCCGGTGGCCATTCCGGTGAGCGCCGCCGTGCCGGGCATTTACTGCTATTCGGGGGGAACGGGGCAGGCCGTAGCACTGAATACCATCCCTGCCGAGGAAGGATCGTTCAATCAGGACCAGCCTGCGCCACCGGGCAGCTACATCACCTTCTTCATGACCGGTGAAGGCGCAACATCCGCGCCGTGGGCCGACGGCCTGCTGCCCACCGGTCCTTCATTCCCTTCGCCGGCCGGAGTGGTGAGCGTGCAGATTGGCGGCGTTTTGAGCAACTGCCCGGCCAACTTTGTGGGATTAGTTTACGCCGGGGTGACGCAAGTGAACGCCTGCGTCCCTCCCGGTGCGCCATTTGGCGACGCGGTGCCGCTCGATGTGAGTGTGGGCGGCGTCTCGGCGCAGAGCGGCGTGACGGTCCGAATCGGAAATTGATCGACAAGCGTTACGGGCCTTCACGTGCTGGGTTTAGTGAGATGATCCTCACGCGAGCCGCGGAGACTCCGTTTCTACACGGCGATCAGGTGGTGCTGGCCGAGGGTACTTATCAAGGCACATTGGGTTCGTTCCTGGGTTTCAGGGAAGATTCCAAGTGGGCCGACATCGCCGAGGCCAACGGCCACATACGCAGCCACCCCGTGGCGTGGCTGGCGCATTCGAAAGGCATAACAAATGGACAAGAGGCTGGCTAAACGACACAAGCGCCAGGTTTCACGCGCGAGAGAGAAGGTCCGGCTGTCCGAGCCGGATGTAAGAACGCCGGAACAGATACAAGCCGCTCGCGAGGCGAGCCGCCCCGCAAGTGGCCAAAATAACTTGCCGAACGCAAACTAGCCCAAAGCATGAAACTGATGCAATCGAAGCACTGTCCGTATTGCCGGTCTGTTGACTACAGAAGCGTCGGTTTCCGGACCGCCACCGAGAGATTTTTCCGGTGGATTTTTCTCCCCTACCGCTGCTCGTTATGCGGACATCATTTTTTCCTGTTTCGATGGCTCGTTCCCGCGGAAGGACCGGTATGACGAAAGCTTATCTCGTAGGCGGAGGCATTGGATCGCTGGCTGCGGCCGCATTCATGATTCGCGACGCCGGATTGCCCGGCGAAAATATCACGATCCTTGAAATGGATACGCTGCTGGGAGGGAGCCTCGATGCCGCGGGAAATCCGGCGGCCGGTTACTCCATGCGCGGTGGACGCATGCTGACCACCGATAACTACGAGTGCACCTGGGACCTTTTCAAAACGATCCCTTCGCTCTCCAACAAGGGTCAGTCGGTATTCGAAGAAACGGTGGAATTCAATCGGAAGTACAAGTCGCATTCGATGGCTCGTCTGGTGGACCGCCGCCGTGCGATCGTGCCGGTAACTTCCATGGGATTCACCATGGCGGACCGTCTCCAACTGCTGGAACTGAGCCGGGCGGAGGAAGACACGCTGGCGGCGAGCCGCATCACCGACTGGCTTTCGCCATCCTTCTTTGAAACCGAATTCTGGTACATGTGGTCCACCACGTTTGCCTTCCAGCCATGGCATAGCGCGGTTGAGTTCAAGCGATATCTGCTGCGCTTCATGATGGAGTTCTCCCGCATTGAAACCCTTGCGGGCGTGAAGCGAACCATCTACAACCAATACGACTCGCTGGTTCTGCCTCTCGAAAGATGGCTCACGGCCCAAGGCGTCCATGTAGTGAGGGATTGCCAGGTGACCGCCCTCGATCACAAGATCGAAGACGGCAAGTTTATCGTGACGTCGATCCACTGTTTGAAGGAGGTCATTTCCCTTAGTCCGGGCGATCTTGTGTTCCTGCAAAACGGCTCCATGACCGACGCGTCCAGCCTGGGCTCCATGACAGCCGCACCACCGAAACTGACCAAAGCAGATAGCGCCGGCTGGCGGCTCTGGGAGAATCTGGCGGAGGGCCGTCCTGAGTTTGGAAATCCCCGGGTATTCAATAGCTCCGTCGCGCAATCGTGTTGGGAATCGTTTACCGTCACGCTAAAGGACACTGCATTTTTCGACAAGATGACCGCGTTCAGCGGAAACCAGCCGGGAACGGGAGGCCTGGTTACATTCAAAGATTCGAATTGGCTGATGTCCATTGTGCTCGCCCATCAACCTCATTTTCTGAATCAGCCTTCCGGGGTCCAGGTATTCTGGGGCTACGCGCTGTTTCCGGACCGGGTCGGCAATTTTGTTCCGAAGCCGATGGCTGATTCGAACGGTGCGGAAATCCTGCGGGAACTCTGCGGGCACCTGCGTTTCGACGCGGACACCGTTGCAACAGCCAACTGCATCCCTTGCAGGATGCCCTACATTACGAGCATGTTCATGCCGCGTTTGCGCGCGGACCGTCCGCTACCGGTACCCGCGGGTTCGGCAAATCTCGCGTTCCTCAGTCAGTTCGTCGAAATTCCAGATGACGTGGTCTTCACTGTCGAGTATTCCGTGCGAGCCGCTCAGATGGCCGTCTACCAGTTATTTGACGTAAAACGCGAAGTGCCGCCCGTGACGCCCCACTCGAAATCGCGACATGTGCAGTTTGATGCCCTGATCAAGGCTTTTGAATAAGGTGGCCATTCTCCTGCTGTAGAAACATGCGGGACAACCAAGAGGCAATCACATGTTAACGAATGCTGCGAATTTGAAAGGTCTCGCGGTCCAGGCGACCGACGGCGAGATTGGAAATGTAGTTGAGTTCTACTTCGACTATGAGACGTGGGCCATCCGCTATCTGACGGTCGAAACCGGCGGTTGGCTGGGCGGCAAGCGGGTTCTCATCTCCCCTTATTCCGTGCGGCGAGTGGAGTGGGAGGCCAGGCGGCTCGACGTGTCATTGACAAGGAAGCAAGTCGAGGATAGCCCGAACATCGACGCGGCCCAGCCTGTCTCGCGCCAGCAAGAGGCCGAATATCTTGGATATTACGGGTATCCCTACTATTGGGGTGGACCTTATTTGTGGGGTCAGGAGTTCGCTCCCGTTCCGCCTGTACTTTCAACGGGCGCCGGAGCGGAATCGCTGGCGGAAAGGGTTCGGAAGGAATCCGGCGAGTCCCGTCTGCGAAGTTCCGAAGCGATCACGGAGTACGACATTGAGTCCGCGGACGGCGAAATCGGTCATGTGGACAGTTTTGTTTTGGACGATGAATTTTGGGCCATTCGCTATATCGAAGTGGCCACGCGGAATTGGTGGCCGGGCAAGAAGGTCCTGGTATCGCCGGAGTGGATCGAGCGGGTAAGTTGGAGAGAATCCAAAGTCTTCGTGGGCCTGACCAGGGAAGCGATCAAGGATGCTCCCGAGTATTCCGCAAAGACCAAGATCACCCGGGACTACGAAGAGCGGCTGCACCGTCACTATGGCCGGCCTCCCTATTGGATGCCGGGGACCGAAACAAAGCCGGCTCTCGCCTTCACCGGAGCGTAACTGCGATAAACTCAGCTTGATGAGCGCGGGCTTCTTGCAAAAGAACCGGGCGGAGCCCCAACTCTGACCTCACGAAGCCAACCCGCGAGCGCCGTCACCTCAGGCGAATACAAGGAAGCGAAACTCCCGCGGCGAGACTGGATCCTGTTACCGCTGCTGAGTCTGCTGACCCTGTGTCTACTGCTTGGTTCACTCGAAGTCACAGCAAACTGGATGTTCGCGAAGACGCCGGAAGGTGCTCTATTGAATTGCCTGACGAGCGACTCCGCTGGTTTACGCGCGATTCCGAACACCTCGTGCTGGGCTAAGATCGCCGAGGGGCAGCCGGTTGAATATAAGTTCAATAACTGCGGAGATCGCGCGGGAATGGAGTGCGGGCAAAAGCCGCCGGGCACTTACAGGATTGTTACGGAAGGTTCGTCCTTTGTGCTCGGGTACGGTTTGGCGAGAGAGAAAACCTGGACCGCCTTGCTTCCCACGAAGCTTTCTCTTTTGACCGGCCGCAAGGTCGAACTCTACAACCAAGGCATCACCTGGCGATATCCCCGCAACATCGCTCTGCGTTTCAATGACGTTCTGGCCCGCCAGCCCGATCTGATTCTGTGGGTACTGACGTCCGTTGATATCTCCGCGCCTCCCGTACCGGATCTTCATTTGGCCAAAGTCGCCCAAAAGGGAGCCCTCGGCAAACCGGCGGATGCGCTGGAACGGCTTCGGTCTTTTTTAGCCACCAAATCAATCCCGGAAGCGATGGGGGCGGTTTGGGAACAGACCCGTTCCGCACTCTTGCTGCAGCACTTTCTGTATCTGAGTCAAAGTCAGTTTGTGAAGAGTTCCCTGGTGGGGGACGACGACGACCTGAAGGCCGAGCCGAGTGCGAAATGGAAAGACCAATTGCGGAAACTGGACGGCTACGCCGCTGAGATTGAGAGGAAGGCCGGCGCCGCGGGCGTGCCGGTGGTGACGGTGCTCATGCCGACCCGCGCCCAGGTAGCTCTCATCTCCCTGGGCGAGTGGCCGCAGGGTATCGACCCGTTCAAAGCCGATCACGATGTGCAACGCATCGTCACAAAGCACGGAGGAATCTATCTCGATCTATTACCGCGCTTCCGCGATATACCGAATCCCGAGCAGTATTTCTTTCCGGTTGATGGGCATCCCAATGCCAGAGGACACGAACTGATCGCCACGATGCTGGCTGAGGAATTAAACGGCGGCGCGGCGCCTGCAATCAGGGGCCTGGATTCGGCTCGAAGTAAGTAGTCAGCCGGCGGACCCCCGCCTGGGCCTCGGCCAGGACTGTACTTCCCGGATGATGGGCAGCATGATCTCGACCGGCGAAGCCGTTTCCGCGTCGGCGAAGGTGGCTGTTTGATCCGTCGGCAGCCTGGGCAGGCGGCTGACGGTAACATGCAGGGGGCCCAGCGACGCTTTCATGTCGGCGCACAGCACTTCTCCCGACGCCTTGGCCATGGCGTACTCGGTCATGCCCCGCGGACGTTCAGTGACAGCGATCGAAGACGGATAGAAGAGGGACGTCTCAGGCCGGCGCATTCGAAGCGCGTGCGATAAATCCCAGAATCCATCCACATAGACAGCAAGGAACTCTGCCAATCGTTCCTGGACAAACATCTCCGCCTGAGGCCTGAAGATGCTTGGCGTCGCGAAATAATAGGCGTGCGTCGGCGGCTCCGCCAGCGCCGCCAGTTGTTCCGCTGCCGGCCGCCGGGCATCGTATGCGATCGTTTCGCACGCCCCGCCTGCTGTGCGGATCTCTCGCGCCACCCTCTCGGCGTCCTCCTTTCCAGTCTGCCAGGTAATCGCCACACGCCCGCCGCCGGTCGCGATCAATTTGGCGGTCAGTTCGCCCAACCCTCGCGATCCGCCAACAATCAGGACATGGCTTCCGGCGAATTCCGCCGGCGCGACCAGCCCTGCGAGTGACTCCATGGTGGCCTGAGCGACTGGTGGATGGCGTGCGAAGCTCTTCACCATTCCGGTCATCCCGTCGCCCGCGATCTCCAGATCGACGGACCGGAAACGTGAATCTGCCTCCGTTACGCGAAAGGCCAGGGTTTCCCGACGAGCGCCATGAACGACGGTTTCGGCGCAGGTGCTGATCGAAAGTTCGCTATAGAGTGAGTAACGCCCAGGGCATACCATGCCGACCAGATACGTACTCGCGGCCAGCGCCGCGATGCGCCGTGCCCCCAGCCACTTCGTGGCGGCAGGGAAGAGGGCTGCGGCATCCTGCGGCGTCATGTGAAACAAAAGCCGGCCGGCGAGACCCGGAAACTGTTCGAAAGCAGGGTCCAGTGGAATCGGCGAAAATGCGGTCAAGTCGGAAACAAAAGCGGGCCACTCCGGACAACTCTCCACGGGTTCGCCAAATTCGATGGAGACTCTCGACCGCGGCGCGCCGCCGGCGATCACGCTCAATCGTGCGCCGCTTTCTCGCTGTTGAGTCAGCACGGTCTCCACGCGCTCGTCCACATAGACGAACTTCTTGAACTGTGCCCGTAGGGTGCGCAGCGGCGGGATGTCCGGTTGTTGAGCAGCGAGGGAATCGAGCGCCCAAAGCAGCAGGTGGATGCCATGCACCACGGGCGCGCCCGCCTGCGTACGGCGCGCCTGCAGCGCATCGACGTGCATCGGGTTGCGGTCGCCGGAAATCGCCGCGAAAAGGTTCTGATCCGCCTCGGTGAATTGTCTTTGCGCCAGCCGAATCATTGCTACCTAAAACGCCTTGTATACGATACCGGGAGCGGGCTGGTTGAGCAGGAACGTCATGATAAAAGAAATCAGACCCATTGCAGACGCGTAAACCACCCGTGCGTAGCGGCTGCTGACCACTGGCCCCTCGGATGTCCTGATGGAAAGCAGCGCGCTACGCAGCGATTCCCACAAAGCCAACACCCCTGTGGCAATGAACCAGATCGCTATCCACACCCCAAGCCATTGAAAGGCGTCTAACGAAGCAAACACCACGTCGATCTGCTTCCAACTGGCCCAGAACCAGAAGAGCGTGAATGCAAACCAACTGTAGTTCAATCCACGGCCGAAGGCAATATAGACAGCATTCTTTGCCAGCGCGGAATATCCCTTCCGGCCCATGGTGCGCGTGAGCCACAACTGCCAGAGTTTGTTGACGGAAATGCCTCCACCGTTGAGTACGCCAAACATAACGAACTCCGAAGTGCGCCCGTGCCAGATCCCGATCAGGAAGAACGCCACGAAAAAGCAGAATACGCCGAGAAAGGGCTGCACCGTCAAAGAAGAGATGCGCCGCATCAGCGCCATGAGCAAAGGATTGTAGACATACACCTTAAACCAGTTCGAGAGCGTCATGTGCCACCGGGTCCAGAACTCCAGCACCGAGGAAGCGGAGAAGGGGCGGTCAAAGTTCTCGGGCAATTGTACGCGCATGAGCCGGGCGAGCGCAATCACAATATCGATGTACCCCGAGAAATTCGAGTACAGGAACAAAGGGTAGAGGGTGGCCAGCCGGAATGCCGCGAACGCCTTCATGCCCAGCGGTAACGGCTGCGACATTTGCGCGAGTGCGTCATCGTGCAGCGCGTGGAGCAGCATGGCCAGCACGTTGACCTTGAAGAATCCACGAACCAGGCGCTCCAGTTGCATGCCGATGGCACGCGGTCCCAGGCCGATGGGCTCTTGGGGAAACTGGTCGCGGGCGAACTCGTCATAGCGCTGGATAGGGCCGGCAACCAGCGTCGTGAAATTGAGAGTGTAGAGCAGATAAGCGCCGCCCCCGATATGCCGCTGTTCGGCTCCATCTCCTGTTTCGATCAACAAGTGCAGCACGCGAAAGAAAATGTAGGAGAGACCCAGCGTAAAGAAGGGAAACTTGAGTAAGATGCCTTCCGGCAGGAAGGTGTACTTCTTCAGCCATATGTAGACGAAGACAACGGCCAGAATACTCCAAACCATCCACCGGGAACTCCCGCGCTCTAAAACGACAAGAGCCGCATAGCCCAACAGGAGAAATCCGATCAACGGCAGGAACGCGATCGGGTTGTGGGAGAGCAGCCGAAGAAAAATAATACTTGAGGCGAAAAGCACCAACGAGCGCCAGACGGGTGAGCGGTTGAAGTTCGATAGAACCGCCGCGGCAAGACCGAAGAGCACGAACTGGAAAGAAGCTGTATCCATACTCATGCTTTCCTCATGCGAGCGAGATCACCTTCATGGGCACGCCCGCAGGTTCGGCGCCCTCCACCAGCAACTCCCATTGCGTCAATCCGGATTCTTCTTCCCCCACCAGAGTGAATCCAAGGCGGGCATAGTGGTCCACCACCAGTTTGTTCCTGTCCGTGGGGCGGTAAGTGCCGGTCAGCTTTCGTATGCCGGCGGCGCGGGCGTGGTCCAGAATTTCGCGCAGCACCATATGCTCCACGTTGCGTCCCAATACGCGGCAGCTCATCAGCCAGGTGTCGATATCCCATATCCCCGCTGAAGCGGGCCGGCAGATCACCACGCTGATCATGCCGTTGTCGCCGAAGATGTCGGCCAAACGGACCTGCAGCGTAAACACGGCGGGATCATTCTCCGCCTCGGTCACCTGCGGATCGGTATAGCGGCGCGTCGTGAGGTTGTACTGGTTGGATTTGTTAATGAGCTGTACGATGCGCGCCCGGCCTGTCGCGTCAAACGGCTGAAACGTGATGGTCATGTCCAGCGATGCCAGGTAAGCGTCCAGGCCGCCGGCTGTCTTTTGCAGGCTGGCGCGCCGCGCGTTGTCCTGGTAGAAGCCTGCTCGCTGTAAATCCTCTCCAGCAAACGTCACGGCCTCAAAATAGCCTGCCGCCGCAAGGGTCCTCGCGAAGTACGCAGGTTCGTCCGGCAACTCCGGCACGGCGACTTGAGGAAGCATCGCGCGCACCAGGCCCCTCTCCACTGGATTGTCGTCGAGAAACACCATCGCGTCCAGTCCCAGCGAAAGCTCTTTCGCGATCGCCTGGATGTTAGTCGCTTTATCGCTCCAGTTGGCCTGGAAAACGGCGATATGTTCCAGCTTCAACAGCATTTCGGCGTGCTTCTCGAAGGGTTCGCGCGCAATCTCATCCGTATTCTTCGACGACACCGCCAACAGAATTCCACGCTGACGCAAGTCCAGCGCATGGCGTTGTACGGCAAGGTGGGCTTCGCCCCTGGCATCGCCCTGTGCGATCACGATGCCTTCCAATCCGTCGTCGCCGATCACCCCTCCCCAAACCGTGTTGTCGAGATCAAGGATCAGGACTTTCCTGCTCTTGCCGCGGATGGCCGCAACTGTCCGGGCGACATGATCGGCATAGAGGGGAATCAGTTCGTCGGAGAAAGAAAACTTGGCCAGATTCCACAACTGCGTATTGTGCCAATCGGCGAGGCCCACCGTTTCCGCCAGTCCGGCCACGTCGAGCAGCACATCACCCGAGTCGAGGACGAACTCCGCGATTTCGCGGTTGACGGCATCGATTAAGCTTCTCGGTGTTCCGGGAAGAGCGCGGTCCAGACTGCCAAAGAGGGTCTCCACAGGCGGAGCGAACGTTTGAAAAATGCAAACGGCATTGGAATTGGCCTTGATGCCGTTGCGGAGCGCCTGCAGGTAGCCGGTGACGCCTTTCACTGTGGCGGAGGCAGCCGCTGCGTCCCCCAGCGAGAGCTTCAGCGGGAGCGCATGATAGTCGAGCGAGAAAAGCACGGCGTCGGGATTGGAGCTGTTGACTTGCGAGTCCGGCTGTAGGGCTTCATGGGCCACCTGGTCGTAAGAAGGCTGCACGACGTCAAGAGCGATGCCATGGCGCACCGCGCTCGACACCAGCGCGGGCACGATCAAATCGATCGTCGAGTTACTGAGTACCGCCAGGCGGAAAGGCGTCAGCGGATCGAGCGAGTTGCCTTCCCGGCGCGCTCTGCCGATCACTTTGGCCAGCTTCGTCAATTGGTTCAGGTCCAGTGCGTGCAAGGCCAGCGCTCGCAGTTCAAGACCCAGCGTACCCGTTCCGTTCCCCAAGGCCTTCAGTCTTTGGGGAAAGTCCGCCGGGGCAGGCGGCAGCCATTGCAACTCCGCATAAAGTGGATACATTGGGGTGAGGCCGGGACGCTTTGCGCTAAGCCCGCGCCTCGATCAGAGCGACAAGATCGCCCACGTCTTCGAGCTTGCCGATCTCCGAAGTTGAGAACTTGATTTTGAACGCCTTCTCGATCGTGAGGATGAGCCGGATGTGCGTCAGGCTGTCCCAGCCTTCCACATCCTTGGCCGATAGCCCGGGCGTAAGCCGAATGGACTCTTCATCGAAGACATCCTGGAAAATGTCGGTCAATCGAGCGTAGATTTGTGGCTCATCCATGGTGGGCAATATCCTCCCTCATCTAGTGTAAGGTGAATGATCACCAAACGGAGGACTGCATGGCCGACCCCCAAACCCTCATCGCCGAGGTCTACATTGCGTTCAACCAACGGAACGTCGATGGCGCCTTGGCGCTGATGAGCGAGAACGTCAGTTGGCCCAAAGCATCGGAAGGCGGACGTATAGTCGGCAAAGAAGAGATTCGTGCCTACTGGAGCCGCCAGTGGAACGAGTTTGATCCTCATGTCACACCGATCGAGGTAATCGACCGCGGAGCCAGCAAGATCGATGTCAGAGTTCATCAGCTCGTAAAGAGCCTGGGTGGCGATGTCCTCTCAGACAGCGAGGTCTGGCATTTCTATACCACCAGAGGCGCTCTCATTGAACGGATGGACCTCGAAGAAAGCGGCGCAGACTTCGGGCAGAGCCCGTCCTCAGCATTCTCCCATCGCTAGGCGCAGGTTGTCGGATCGAAGG
>Ga0182030_10007879_pt1 | contig 22159 bp, 18 predicted proteins | sample 812S3MmetaG_FD_121299 | JGI IMG/M metagenome (GOLD analysis project Ga0182030, IMG submission 121299) | Permafrost microbial communities from Stordalen Mire, Sweden - 812S3M metaG (Illumina Assembly) | ecosystem: Environmental > Terrestrial > Soil > Wetlands > Permafrost | place: Sweden... | reverse complement strand
GCCGCGCGCCTCAAGGGACAAATCGCTCCCGAGAGCGAGCCGGTGGGATCTGCTCAAATCTCGTGACCAACTGAATAGTTACGGCTTAGGCGTGCCATCTGCCCCGCGGCGTCTTTCACGGTGAGTCCGTTGTTCGCGGATGCCTTGGGAGTTAGCTCGAGCTTCTCATTTAGTTTCATGGCATGCTTATTATACTGGATCCGACATTTTGGCGATAATTGTGAGCCGCAAACGCTCACCAACCCACCCTCGTCTCCCTCCCCCTGGCGGCAACCCGGAGGGTTGCCAGATGGTAGCCGGGGGTTGAGCAAAGCGATACCCCCGGATCCCGGGCGACCAGCCCCATGCACCCCGGAGGGGTGCCAGCGCCGGACGATCTCGCTGGTGGGCTTCTGGCACCCCTCCGGGGTGCGCTCCGCATTGTTCGCTTTCCCGGGGGTGTCGCTTCGCGCAACCCCCGGCTACCGTCTGCCACCCCCTCCGGGGGTGAGGGCACCGGCCAGGCATCCGCCGCTCCGGGTTCGCCACCGACCTGGCGCCCTCTGAAAGCCCCGATTAAACAGGCGGGGCGGCGCCCCAAGACAACGTGTGGCCGTCGGAAGCCGACGAAGGCCCACGCAACTCCGAAGACACTGGATTCAATCATTGATGGAGGTTCAGGAACCCCGTCAAAATCTCGCCAAAATGTGAGCTGGATTCATTACTTGTTGGCTTTTTGGGAGGCGAAGGGTCTCTGCCCCGTCTCGCCATCGTCAACCTTGGGGCATTGTTTGCTTATCCTCTCAACCGTTTCCTGTAACTTCGTCAGATCGGCTTTCGATTAACTAAGTTACTCGCAAGTCGTTGCCCGGCCGTTGTTTTCCCAAAACGAAAAAGGGGACTGGGGTGAGGCCCTCCCTCCAACCCAGCCCGCGGAAACCAAGCCGTGCCCCCCGCCTACCGCCCCGGCTCCCGCGCGAAATCGAGCACCAGCGAAACCGCGCTCGAGGCGGACTGGCTCTGGATGCCGGGGCCGGCGGGCACGGACCAGTCGTAGCCCATGAGGTTGTCCGCGGGGCGGCGGTTGCGCCACGCGGTGTCGGCGTTGGCCTGCATCCAGGGCAGAAACTCCGCTCCGCCGCCGTCCCGGACGAACAGCTTCATGTAGCGCACAAAGATCCCCTTGAACGCGCCGCCATCCCCCTGGTTTTCACTCTTCAGGATCTGCTCGGCCCCGACACAGAGGTTTGACCGGGTCCAATTCGCGGTGTTCCTCGCCTCGGTGAGATAGGCCTCGTCCCGGGTTGCCCGGTAGAGCACGACGGAGGCGCCGATATAGGTGCCCTGGTTGTACGTCAGAGAGAAGGTGGAGAGCGGACCGCGGTTCCGGTTCCGGCCGTTGAACCGGTTGGTGCCGGCGTTCGATCCGCCGGCATTGGTGCCGGTGCCGGTTCCGCTGGGGGAATTGGTGTTCCGGGCGGGCATCAGGCGGATGCTGTCGAAGACCTTGCCCTTCCCGTCGGTGAGCGTCGTCTTCTCCCAGCGGTAGAGGGCCAGCGCCTTCTCGAGGTAGGCGGGGTCCTTGAGCAGTTGCGAGAGCCGCACCGCGGCGATCACCGCCGGGCTCTCGATGCAACTGTTCTTCGAGCGGCGGTCGCTGCTCCACCAGATCCCGCCCCCCAGGTTGGTATCGCAGAAGGTGCCGTACACAAAGTCGAAGCTCGCCTTGGCCTTCCGGAGGTAGCGCGCGTCGCCGGTGAGCGTGCACGCCCGGGTGCAGCCGATGGCCCACCACATGATGTCGTCGTTGTACTGGTTCTTCGTCCAGTCCGGGTTCCTGGCCACGAAGCCATCGTAGAGGTCGTCGATCTGCCGCTTGACTGCCTCGCTGCGGGTGCGGTCGTATTGATCCATCACGGTGTCCCAGAGCTGGGCTTCGAGCCAGAAGTCGGCCAGCTTGTCCCCGGTTTCCTCCTTGCGAAAGGACTTGGCCGCCGGGTCCCAGTAAACCTGGTTCAGCGCTTGGAAGGCGGCGTCCGCCTCGGCGGGAGTGACGGCCCGGAGGCCGACGGCGGCGAACAACCGGACCACGACGCAAAGGATCGGCAGCAGCGCCGCCGGCGACCGTTTCATGTTCATGAGCTTGGGTGCGCGCCGGGTTCCAGGTGGGGCGGCGCGCGCCACCACCACCGGGAATCGTGCCCGCCCGGCCCAAGGTGCCAGCGCCGGGCCAAGTGCGCACGCCAGAACTGCGCCGCCAACGCGCCGCCCCCACGGCAGCCGGGCTAGCCCCCGATCGCGGTCATCACGCGGCGGGGCTGGTAATTCTCCCGGAAGGAATGGGCGGCCGGTTTTTGGGCGAGGGTCGCCGCGAACAGCCCGCGCAGGCTCTCGTCCCCATCGTCCGCCCGCAGGGCCGGCGTCAGGTCGGTCTCCAGGTGATCACCGAGGCAGGGGCGCAGCCGGCCGTCACTGGTGAGCCGGACCTTGTTGCACTGCTCGCAGAAGGCCAGGTTGGTCAGCGCGCCGATGAAGCCGACGAGCGCCCCGCTCCGCTCGAGCCGGTAGTAGCGGGCGGGGCCGTGGCCCTCGCGGTGGCCGGGCTGGGGGATCAGGCGGTCCTCCTCCCCCAGGATCCGCATCACCTCGCCCACGGGGAGGAAGTTCGCCTCGGTCAGGACATCCGTGCGGCTCAGGGGCATCAGCTCGATGAACCGCAGCGGCAGGCCGCGTTCCGCGGCAAAGCGCACGAGCGGGCGGAGCTCCCCCTCGTTGCGGCCGCGCATAAGGACGCAGTTCAGCTTCACCCGCTCGAAACCCGCCGCGAGGGCGGCGTCGATTCCCGCCAGCACATCGGCCACGCGGCCGCCGGTGATCCGCCGGTAACACCCGGGGTCCAGGGCGTCCAGACTCACGTTCACCGTGCGCACCCCCGCCTCGCGCAACGGCCGCGCCAGGCCGGCCAGCAGGGTGCCGTTGGTGGAAAGTCCGATGACCCCAACGCCCGGGATCGCGCTCATCCCGCGCGCGATTTCCACCAGGTCAGCCCGCAGCAGCGGTTCGCCGCCGGTGAGCCGGAACTTGCGGAAACCGAGGGCGGCGGCGACGCGGACAATGCGCAGGATCTCGGATGCGGAGAGGTGCCCGGCCTGCGGCAGCCAACCGTGGTAGTGTTCGGGAAGGCAGTACAGGCAGCGCTCGTTGCACCGGTCGGTGACCGAGATCCGCAGGTAGTCCACCGTTCGCCCGGACGGATCGATCATGGGATCGGCCTCTCCTCGTGCGGGTTCTCCCCGCGCAGATGGGCGACGCCCTCGCGGATGGCGGGCGCGAGCAACTCCAGGCATTCCCGCACCGCCGCGGGCTTCCCGGGCAGGTTCACGATGAGCGTGCGTCCGCGGGTGCCCGCCGTGGCGCGGGACAGGATGGCCGTCCGCACGCGGGCAAACGAGCCCATGCGCATCGCCTCGCCAAAGCCGGGCAACTCGCGATCCAGCACGAGCCGCGTGGCCTCCGGTGTCACATCGCGCGGGGAAATGCCGGTCCCGCCTGTGGTCACGATCAGCTCACAGCCGGAGGTGTCGGCCAACCCGCGCAGCGCGGCGGCAATGCGCTCCACCTCGTCGGGAACGATCACCCGGTGGAACCCGGCCTCCGCCCCAAACACCCCGCGCAGGATCCGCTCGAGTTCGGGACCGCTCCGGTCGGGGTAAACCCCCGCCGCGGCGCGGTCGCTGATGGTGACACAGCCGACGTTCATGCCTTGACCTTCTCCAGCAGGCGCACCCCCTCGATGCTCATGGTCCGGTCGACCGCTTTGCACATGTCGTAGAGCGTCAGCGCCGCGACGCTCGCCCCGGTCAGGGCCTCCATCTCCACGCCGGTCTGCGCCGCGGTCTCGGCTGTGCAGAGGATCTCGACGGCCGCGCGCCGTACGCGGAAGGCCACCTCGACATGGCACAATGCCAGCGGGTGGCAGAGCGGGATTAGGTCGGCGGTCCGCTTGGCCGCCTGGATCCCCGCGATCCGCGCCACCGTCAGCACATCCCCTTTGGGGAGGGCGTGATCCCGGAGCGCCCGGATCGTGGCGGGCTGGCAGACCAGGCGGCCGCCGGCCACCGCCCGCCGGCGCTCGACGGGCTTCGACCCGACATTCACCATCCGCGCCGAGCCGGCCGCGTCCAGGTGGGAAAAGGACTGGGGTGGGGATTTGGGTGGTTTCATGCGCAAAGGGGTGGGGCAATTCGCGGGCGTGTCCCCGGGGACGGCCCCGCGCCCGCCGCCGGACCCCGTGGTGGCAGAGTGGATCTCATGGGCCGGTCGCGGTGGAAAGGAACCCGACCCGGCTGCCCTGCGGCAGGACCTCCGCGCCCGGGGGGACGCGGAGCAGCGCGTTCGCCGCGGCCAGGGCGGTGAGGTCGCCGGAACTGCTCCACCCCAGCGGCGCGAGGAGGGCAACGCCGTCCCGCCACTCCGCCCGCGCGGGCCAGAATGTCTCGCGCGGACTGCCGCCCGCCGCCAGATCGGAGGCGAGCACACCGGAGTGGAAAACCGGCCCCGGCGCCCGCCCGGCCAGGCGATCCAAGGCGGTGCGGACAAAGAGGTTCAGGCAGACGAAATGGGCCAGCGGGTTGCCCGGCAGCCCGAAGGCGAAGGTGCCCGCGCGCCGTGCCACCAGGAGCGGCTTGCCGGGCCGGGTGGCCATCCGGCTGACCAGGATCTGGAAGCCCAGCCGCTCCAGGAGCCGCCGGGTGAAATCATGCTCCCCCACACTGGCGCCGCCCGAGACGAGCAGCAGGTCCACGTCGGCCAGCCCCCGCCGTTCGAGCCCGGCCATGGCGGCGGTCTCGTCCTCGGGGATCCGCATCTGTTCCGGCACGACCCGCCACGCCTCCAGAAAGGCCCGGACCAGCGTCGAGTTCGAGTCGCGAATCCCACCGGGGGGCGGCGTTTGGTCCGGGGCGACGATCTCGTTGCCGGTCGCCAGATGCAACACCCGCGGGAGGCGGGTCACGAGCGGGTGCGCCGCCCCGATGGACGCCAGCAGGGCCAGTGCCCCGGGGGAGAGGATGGTCCCGGCCTCGGCCAGCACCGCCCCGGCCGGCGCATCCTCGCCGCGGAACCGGATGTTGCGGCCGGCGTCACGCCCCGAAACCACAACCATTCCCTCCTCCGCCCGCGCGTCCTCACGCATCACGACCCGCAGGCCTTCCCCGGGCAGCGCGCCGCCCGTGGCGATGCGCACCGCTTCGCCGGCCGCCAGCCGCCGGGGCTTCCAGTCACCCGCCCGGATTTGGTCCACGACGCGGAGCCGGGCCGCCGTCTCGTCCAGCCGGACCGCGTAGCCGTCCACCGCCGAGCGGTCAAAGGGGGGCTGATCCTCGGACGCGCGCACCGCCTCGCGCAACACCCGCCCGGAGGCCTCCGCGAGGCTGGCCTGCTCCGCCGGCAAAGGGGCGCAAGCCTCCCGGAGCAGCGCGAGCAGGGCGTCCGCGCTGGTGGAGGCGGAAGGCGCCGGGGAGGCGGCGACGACGGGAACCACCGGGATCGTCCGCCGCTTCCAGATGGGCACATCCTGCTTGATCCGGTCCAGGAACTCGCCCAGCAGGGCGAGGGCGGGGCCGCGGTGCCGGGCCTCGACCCGGGCCAGGATCGCCGCCTCGCCCGCGGGGACCACCCCGAGCCGGTGCACCACACTGGCGGCCAGACAGTCGTGCCGGGAGGCCAGCTCCGCCAGCAAACGCTGAAACTCCCGTTCCGCCATGGCCGGATAAGCCTCGTACTCGAGCCCGGCGATGGCGACGCCGTCCTCCTCGGGGCGCACCACGCCGCGAAACTCCATGACGGCCCCGGCGCCGCCGCCCGCGCACCTGGGGACCGCCTCCGGAATCGGCTCCCGGGTCAGTTGAATCTGTATGTCCACGGCGTCAGCCTCCGGAGACCGGCGGAATGAGGGCCACCTCGTCGCTGTCGCCGAACCGGGTGTCCGGCGCCGCGTATTCGAGGTTGCGGGCGAGCCGGACGCTGCGGCGGTGGGGCGCCAGCGCGGGGATCCGGGCCAACAATTCCGTCCAGAACTGGGCGGCGTCCAGCGGCGCGGGCGCGTGGAGATCCAACGTGTCGCAGCCAGCCACGGCCTTGAGATGGGCGAAGAAAAGGACGCGCATGGCGGGAGAGTCAGGTGGTGGCAGCCTCGAACAGCAGTTTGCCCCCGGCGGAGATCACCACCGCCGCCAGCACGTGGCTGAAGACGACGCTGTCCCACCGGCGCGCCCCAAAATGAGTGCCGGCGAGGGCGCCCGCGACGGCCGGGAGCGTGAGCCAGAGGAGCGGCCCGGCGCGGGTGACCCGCTCCCAACCCGCCCCGGCCAGCCCGGCGGCGGAGTTGAGGACGATGAACCCCGCGGCCACCCCGCCGGTGGTTTTGGGCTTCGCCCAGCGGAACAGGTAGAGCAGCGGGCTCAGGAACACCCCGCCGCCGATCCCGGTGAGGCCGGCGAGGAAGCCGAGCAGGGCACCGACCGTGAGGGCGGCCGGCGGGAGGCAGGGACGGACTGCGGCCTCGTCCCCTTGCAGCCGCGCCCGGAGGAGCAGCGTCAGGCCGGCCGCCGTCAGCACCCCCCCGAGCGCCCATTGGTAGAACCGCGGACTGATGCGGAGGTGGCTGCCGAAAAACGCGCACGGGATGGAGGCGAGGACAAACGGGAGCAGGATCCGCCCGTCCGCGTGACCCGCCCGGGCAAACCGCCACCAAGCCACGGTGGCCACCAGCACATTGGCGACGAGCACCGCCACCTTGGCGGAAGCCGGGGCGATGCCGAGCACCGCCAGCGCGGCGAGGTAGCCGGTAGCGCCGCCGTGCCCGACGGACGAATAAAAAAACGCCACGGCAAACACCGCCACCACGAGAAAGGGCCAGTGCATCAGGCGGGGGGCGGGCCGGGCAGATCGGCCGGGGAATTCCAGTTGGCGAACGCGGGCGCATCCGCCGCCGGCAGATCCACGAACACCGCGAAACCAGCGGCGACGCACGCCTCCGCAAAGCCATGCGCGGCGCGCGAACCGGAGCGCAGCAGCGCCTCGAGCATCGCCCCGGCCAGCCGGGGATAAAAGGCCGCCAGCGGCTCCACCCAGCCGGCGATCCGCGGGACGGCCCCGCCACCGGGGGGCGCGGCCTGCGCCAGCTTCGCGAGCACCTCCGGCCGCATGGCCGGCATGTCCACCGCGAGCACCAGCAGCAGCGGAGCCCGCGCGGCCCGGAGCGCGGCGTGAATCCCCGCCAGCGGCCCCGCGCCCGCGAACTCATCGGCCACCACCCGCCAGCCAAACCCCGCGTAGTCCGCCTCCGGCCGCCCGGAGATCAGAATCTCGTCCGCGCCGGCCGCGCGGAGGGTCTCCGCCTGGCGCGCCAGGAGCGGCCGGCCCTCCACCTCGAGCCACGCCTTGTCGCGGCCCATGCGCAGGGAATGCCCGCCCGCCAGAATCACGCCGGTCAGGTTCATGGGGCCGCGCGCAGTTCCCCGTCCACCAAAATGCGCGCCCGCAGCCCGCCCCGGTCTTTCAGAAAGGCCTCCGCCCCGGGGGCGAAGGCCTGGTCCATCCAATAACACGGCGAGCATTCCGCCACCCCCTGGAACCGCACCCCCTGGACCTCGAACTCGGCGCCGATCAGCGAGCCCAAGTCCGCCCCCTCGACAATGACGTTGCGCCGGGCCGCGCCCGGCGACTTGCCGGTCAGCCTCAACTCCGCGCACAGGGCGTCGAAGACCTCCTGCGAAAAAAAAGTGATCTGGCCCTGGTAGTTCTCCTGGTGGTCAAAAAAACGGTCGCCCCGGATGCCGCGGCCGGCCACGCACTCGATCCGCGGCACCTCCACCGCCTCGTGCCCGCCCGGCGGCCGGCCGTGGTGGCCGACGTAATTGTGGCCTGCGGAGATGAAGAGACGGCGGACGTTCACGCGAAGGGATCCTAGCCCAGCTCTCCAGACCCCGCAACCAGCCGGTTGATGAACTCGCGCTGCGCGGCGGTGAACGGGGCGGTGGCGGGCACCGTCTGGCCGCGCGGCCGCACCTGCGCGAGGTGGCGGAGGAGCAGTCCGGTTTGCTCGGGCGAAAACCCCGCCGGCACCCCCGCGGCGGCCAGCGTCAGGGCCACGGCGGTGAACTTGAACCCCGGCTGGAGCGAGATGGGATCGACCGCATCGCTGGTCGCCTCGTTCACCGCGAGGTTTTCGCCGAACATCTCGTTCCAATGGATCGGCGCGAAACACTCGCCCGGCCGCACGCGGGTGGTGACCGCCGCGGGATAGACCGCGAACCCGCGCCGCGAGCGGACCCGGACCAGCGCGCCCTGATGGACGCCCAACTGCTCCGCGTCGACGGGGTGGATTTGCAGGAAGGGCCCGGGGTTGAGCTGGTTGAGCGCGGCCACCTTCCCGGTCTTGGTGAGGGTGTGCCATTGGTGCTCCAACCGCCCGTTGGTAAGGGTGAACGGAAACTCCGCGTCGGGCTGCTCGACCGGCGGCAGGTACGGGCGCGCCAGCAGGCAGGCCCGCCCGCTCTCCGTCGGGAACCGGAGCGACCCGTCCGGCGCCACATAGCGGATCGCCGCCCCGGCCCCCGCGCCGGGGGCCCTCGGCCACTGCTGCGACTGCTCCCGCAGGCTCCCGTAGTCCATGCCCCGCAGATCATACCCGGTCCGCGGGTTCGCGGTCCGGCGGATCTCGTCGAAGACCTCCGCCGCGCTCGCCTGCGCGAACGCCGCGCCGAACCCCATCCGCTGGGCGACCCCGGCGATGATCCGCCAATCGGCGCGCGCCTCCCCCGGCGGGTCCACCGCCTGCGGCATCAGGGTCACCGTCCGTTCGGAATTCACCATCGTCCCCTCCGCCTCCGCCCAGAGGGCACCCGGCAGCAGGAGGTCCGCGAAGCGCGTCGTCTCGGTGGGATGGAAGGCATCCTGGACGATCACCAGCTCCGCCTGCCGCAGGGCCGCCACGACGCGGCTGCGGTTTGGCATCGACGCGACGGGGTTGGTGCCGATGATCCAGACCGCCTTGACCCCGCCCGAGCCGAGCGCCTGGAAAAGGGCCACGGCGTCCAGGCCCGGCCGGGGGGAAATGGCCCCCGCGGGAATGTCCCACAGCCGCTCCACCTCCGCGCGGTCACGTGCCTCGAGCACCGATCGCTGGCCGGGCAGCGTATGGCTCAAATAGCCCACTTCCCGTCCGCCCATCGCGTTGGGCTGGCCGGTGAGGGAGAACGGTCCGCTGCCCGGACGGCAGATCTTGCCGGTGGCCAGATGCAGGTTGCAGATCGCGTTCGTCTGCCAGGTGCCGTGGATGCTCTGGTTCAACCCCATCGTCCAGAAGGTCGTAAACTCCGGTGCCGCCCCGATCCAGTCGGCGGCGGTCCGGATCTCCGCCTCCGGGAGCCCGGTCAGCGCGGCGACGCGCTCCGGCGGGTAGTCCGCGATCAGGACGCGCAGTTCGTCCCAGCCGACCGTGTGGCGGGCGATGAACGCGGGATCGAGCCGGCCCGCCTTCGCCAGCAGATGGAGGATGCCGTTCAGCAGGGCCAGGTCGGTGCCCGGCCCGATCTGGAGGAACAGATCCGCCTTCTCCGCGGTCGGCGTGCGCCGCGGATCGACGACGATGATGCGGGCACCCGACTTCCGGCGGTCGAGGAGCCGGAGGAACAGGATCGGATGGCATTCCGCCATGTTGGCGCCGATGACCAGCGCGCAGTCGAGCCGGTCGATGTCCTGGTAGGACCCCGGCGGCCCGTCCGCGCCGAGCGAGAGCTTGTAGCCGCTGGCCGCGCTGGCCATGCAGAGGCGTGAGTTGGAATCGATGTTGTTCGTCCGCAGAAAGCCCTTGGCGAGTTTGCCCGCGAGGTACTGGGACTCCATGGACAACTGGCCCGAGACATAGAGCGCCACCGCGTCCGGCCCGTCCCGGGCAATGATCGTCTGGAGGCGGGCGGCCGCGAGTCCGAGGGCGTCGTCGAGCGCCAGGGGCTCGAGCGGAGCGGCCCGGTGCTCCCGCGCGAACGCGCCGGCGAGCCGGTCGGCGGCGGTCAACGGCTCGGCGCAGGTGAAGCCCTTGCTGCACAGCCGGCCGAAATTCGCGGGATGCCCGCGGTCGCCGGACACCCGGGTGACGCGCCCGCCCTGGACCCGCATCACGATGCCGCACCCCACACCGCAGTAGGGGCAGACGGACCGCACCGCTGGGGCCGTGTCTTCAGACATCCGCCTCCAGGGAGAAGAACGTCTGGAGCGCGTTCAAGTCATGCCGCATGGAGAACTGCTGGAACGACTCCCGCCCGGCGCGGTGTTTGAGGTAAACGCGGAGCAACCGCTCGATGGTGCCGGGGAGCTCCGCGGCGCGCACGCCCGCGAACACCTGGCGGCCGACCGCCTGGTTCCGGCCAAACCCGCCGCCGACGAACACATGGTAGCCGTCCTCGCCGCCCACCTTCGTGCCCAGCAGCCCGATGTCGCCCATGTAGTGCTGGGCGCACGAATTCGGACACCCGGTCAGGTGGATGTTCACCGGCCGGTCGAGCTGGAGCTTCTTCTCGAGATATTTGATCAGCGCCAGGGCGTGGCCCTTGGTGTCGGACTGCGCGTACTTGCAGTACGCGTTCCCGGTGCAGGCGATGACCCCGCTCGCGAGGTTCGACTGGCGCACCGGCAGCCCCGCCTTTTCCAGCGCCCGCTTGAGCGCCGGCAGGAAGGCGTCCGTCACATTCGGGATGATGAAGTTCTGCCAGACCGTCAGGCGGACCTCCCCGCTGCCGTACAGCTCCGCCAGCTCCGCGACCCGCTCCATCTGCCGGGGGGTGAGGTGCCCGACCGGACAGGCCGCGCCGACGTAGTTCAGCCCGCGCTGCTTCTGCGGATAATCCCCCACGTGGGAATGGGGCAGCTCCTGGGAGGCCCAGCGCAGCTCCGCGGGGTCGTACGGCGCGCGGGCGAGCGGCCGGCCGAGCTTCTTCTCCACCAGCGCCCGAAACTCGTCCAGCGTCATGGTCTCGAGCAGGTGCTTGAGCCGCGCCTTCTTGCGGTTGGTGCGGCAGCCGCGCTCGATATACACGCGCACGATCGCGACCACCACCCGGTTGATCTCCGCCGGCGGCACCAGCACGCCGAAATCGTTGGCGAAGGCCCGGTGGCCGGTCGCGCCGCCGAGCGCGATCCGGAACCCGACCCCCGTCCCCGCCTTGACCGCCTTGACGCCGATGTCGTTCGTGTCCTCCACGGCGCCGATGAGCCCGCCGCCGTCGTAGGCGATGTTGAACTTGCGGGGGAGATCATAAAACGAGCGATCGTTGATGATGATCTCGGCGAGCTCGCGCACCAGCGGGCTGACGTCCACCAACTCGACCGGATCGACCCCGGCCGTGGGGTTCATCGTGAGATTCCGGATGTTGTCCGCCCCGCTGCCGCGGGTGTGGAGGCCGGCACGCTGGACGCGGCGGAGGAACTCGGGTGCGTCCTTCGGCTGGATCAGCCGCATCTGGAGGTTTGCCCGCGTGGTGATCTGGACATAACCACTGGTGAGTTCGCGGGCGATCCGGGCCAGTTCGTGGAGCTGGTTGGTGGTGAGAGCGCCGCCGGGGATGCGCAGCCGCGCCATGAAGGCGTCCTTCACCGGCGTGAGAAAGAAGAGCCCGTTCCATTTGAACCGGAAGACCTCCTCCTTGTCCGGGGCCTTGTTGCCGGCGGCGTTCTCGACGAGCTGCCCGTAGGCGTCGAGCGGGTGCAGCTCCCGCTTGATCCGCTCCTCGGCCACCAGATCCTCGGCCGGCGGCGCAGGCTCGACCTCGGCGAAGCTCTTCCCCCGCGCCGCCACCCCGGCGAACAGGCCGGTGAGATACTCCTTCTGCTCCGGGGTGAAGGGGGCCCGGGCAATGCCCTCGGGAAGTTCGGCGCTCATTTCAGTAAACGTCGCGCTGGTAGCGCTTCTCCGCCCGCATTTTCTGGACGTACGCCTTCGCCTCGTCCGCCGTCCGCCCCCCGGCGGTCTCGATCACCCGGTGCAGCATCGCGTCCACGTCCTTCGCCATCCGGCCGGCGTCCCCGCACACATAGAAACACCCGCCGGCCTCGAGCCACGACCAAAGCTCGGCCGCGTTCTCCCGCATGCGGTCCTGCACGTACAGTTTTTCGGCCTGGTCCCGCGAAAAGGCGAGATCCAGCCGGGTCAGCAGCCCGGTCCGGTGCCACGCGACCAGTTGCTCCTCGTAGAGGAAATCGCCCGCCCGGGTCTGGTCGCCGAAAAACAGCCAGTTCTTCCCCGTGGCACCCGTGGCCGCGCGCTCCTCCAGGAAGGCGCGAAACGGCGCGATGCCGGTGCCGGGACCGACCATGATCATCGGCGCTTCCGCGGACACCGGCGGGTGGAAGCCGGGGGCGGGCTTGACGTAGATCCGCACGATGTCGCCCGCGCGGTCGGCCAGGAAGGTCGAGGCCACCCCCTTCCGCGCGCGCCCGTGGGCCTCGTAGCGCACCGAGGAGACGGTCAGATGGACCTCGCCCGGATGGGCCTTCGCCGAGGAGGCGATGGAGTACAAGCGGGGCGAGAGCTTGCGCAGGAAGCGCGGCAGCTCGCCAGCGGCGATCGCCCCGGGCGCGAGCAGCAGCAAATCGAGCACATCGCGGCCGTGAAGCCAGGTCTTCAAATCCTGCGCGCGCTCGGGCGCCAGGAGCGGGACGAACTCGGCGGCGGGCGCCCGCCGGGCCAGCTCGGCCAGCAGCTCGCCGGGCGGGCGGCCCAGCTCGAAGTTCTCCGCCAGGGCCAGCCGGAGCGGGACCACCGCCTGCTCCAGCGCGACCGGCTCGTCGCCCGTGGAGCCGGCCGCGGCCAGCACCGCTTCGACGAGTTCGGAGCAGTTCGTCGGCGAAACCCCCAGCGCATCGCCCGCCTCATAGGTGAGCCCGCTGCCCCCCAGCGCGATCTCGTAATGCCGCACCTCCTTCGCCGAGCCGGGACCGTTCAGCACCACGTTCTTCAGCAGCCGCGCGGGAAAGGGGTGGGCCTTGGTGTAAGCCGCCGGCAACCGCGCGGGCGGGAGCGCCGCCACCGGGACCGCAGCGGGGACCAGTGCCGGCGCGGCCGGGACCGGGGGAGCGACCGCCACCGCGGCAGCGGGGGCGGGGACGGGGGCGGGAGTGGTCCCGGCCTCAGGGCCGGGGGTGGGGGTGGCCAGGGCCGACCAAAGCGCGGCCCCCCATGCCTTGGTCGCGGCTTCGTAATCCGCGTCGCAGTCGACCCGCGGCAGGAGACACCGCGCGCCCAAGGCGGCCAGCCGCTCATCGAACTTCCTCCCCGCCCCGCAGAAACTGGAGTAGCTCTTGTCGCCGAGGCTGAGCACCGCGAATTCCATCCCCTCCAGGCGCGGCGCGGAGTCCGCCCGCAGCCAGTTCCAGAAACCGACGGCATTGTCCGGCGGGTCGCCGTCGCCCCAGGTGCTGGAGATGATCACCACCCGCTTCGCAATGGCGAACCCGGCGGCTTCATAATCGTTCAGCGGATGGAGCCGGGCGGTGAAGCCCCGTTGCGGGCACTCCCGCGCCAGCGCCTTGGCGATCCGCTCAGCGCCGCCCGTCTGCGACCCGAAGCAGATCAGCAGCGTGCCCGCCGGTGACGCGGCCGCGGCCTCCGGCGGCGATCCGGCGCCGTTCGGGCCGGCGGAGAACATCCCGGCCAGAAAACCGTTCAACCACGCGCGCTGCTCGTTGGTGAACGGCGCGCTCTCGGGGATATAAGGCACAACCGGTGTTGTCATCTTCATCAATCACACTGTCCGGGGAGGTAAAGCAGGTCCCGTGCCGCGCCGGGACGCCCGGGGCACGGAAACACGGGGAGGTTTCTTGCCCATTTGCGCATGGCCCCGCAACGGCCGCCGGGCCGCCGCGGACTCGCCGCCCCATTTACAGATCGCCCGGCCACGATCAAAAATCAAATTCGACCTGCGCCCAGATCTTTTGGAGGTCCACGTTCGCCGCCTGCGCGGACTTCGCGGTGAACACCACGGCATCCTCGCCGCGGTAATAGGCGTACTTCACCAGGGCGGACCAATGCCGCCCGAATTTCCGGGAGATCACGGCATCGAACTCCTGGCCGTAATCGCCGTTTCCGTAATCGGCGTCGTACTTGTGATAGATGAACCGGAGCGGGATTTGGGCCGGCAGGGTCACCTGGGCGTAGGCGTAAAAGTCCCGCAGGCCGTCCGCCGGGGTGGTGAGGAACACGTCGGCCCAGCCATTGAAGGAATGGAGGGTGGCGAGCGGCGTGCGGAACGAGGCCTGCCCGCCGCCGACGCCGCTGTTCCCACCGCTGCCGAGGTCCTCATAGCCGGCGCCCAGGGCGAACGGCTGCAGGCTCAGGCCCCCCTCGAGGTTGTAATACGCGGCCCCGTAGTCCAGCGTGCTGCCGCCGTACTGGGTCTGCCAGGCAAACTCCGCGCGGTAGTCTGCCGAGAGCCGATCGCACAGGGCCGCGTTGCCGGCGAAATAACCGCCGTAGGTGGCGCTGGAACTGGCCCCTCCCGCGGCGTTGTCCAGGTCCAGCAGGTAGGCGTACGCCGCGAGCCGGCCGTATTCCCAGCCGGAGTACGACACATTGAACAGGTGCGAGTTCGAGTCGAAGTCCGTGTTGGCGGCGGGGAGGTTGTCCACATTGCCGAACACCCGGTTCACGCGCCAGACGTAGGCGTAATACAGGTTCAGATGCTCGATCGGCTCGCTCCCCACGCCGGCGGCATCCAGCGTCTGCATGTTCTGGCGCCAGCCGACGTCGCCGATGAAGCGCTGGTTGTCGAGATTCAGCGCCTGCCGCCCCACCCTTGCCTGGATCCAGTTGGTGTAACTGTAGCCGGCCCAGAACTGATCCATCTTGGTCAGCGGCGGATCGGCCACGACTGGCCGCGCGGCCTGCTTGTTGGAGCCCGCGGCGTTGTAATCGTGCTCCGGCGCGAGGCTCGTCACGTTCACGCCCTCGACCATCCCCTGGAACCCGAACAGCGGCGCGGTGGTATAGCCCGCCCGCGTCCGGAGGGTCGGCGCGTAGGAGTCCTTGGTGATGGCCTTCACGTGATCCTCGGCCACCTGTTCATAGCGCAGGCGCAAGTTCAGGTTGAGGGTCCCTTTGGCGAAGGTGTCCGGGACGTTCCCGCCCAGGACCATCTCGACCGGATTCCAATCCGGCGCCGTGGGGGAGGCGGCGTCCCCGGCGGCCGCGGCGGGGGCGGGCGGGCGGGCCGGCTGGGCCGGACCCGCCTGCATGACCGGGTTCTGTTGGGCCCCCGCCGGGACGGCGGCCGTGAGGACGGCCGCGATCGCAGCCGGGAGGATTCCGGCGCGATGGCCGGGGATTTGGATCGGGGTTGGTTTCATAAGTTGGTGGTTCCAGGTTGGTTGAGTTGAGATGGCCGTCCGGGTCATGGACGAGTCACCCGCAGGAGGAGCCCGCCCAGCACCAGCGTGGCGAGCAGCAGCAGCCAGCAGGCGGTCCGGTAAAAGCGCAGCGGGTCGCGCTCCAGCAGCGGCGTTCCGGGGCGGAAAAAGGGGCGCACCCCGGCCGGGTTCTCCAGCTCGAACAGCATCTCGCTGTAGGTCTGCTGGCGCCGCTCCGGCTGGGCCACGGTCGCGCGCATGACCACGGCCCCCAACCATGGCGGCACGTGCGCGTTCTGCGCCGTGACGGCGCGCGGCGGCGAGAACACCGGCTTTTGGAACGGCTCCACCTCGCCGTACGGCAGCCGCCCGGTGAGCGCCTCGTACAGCACGGCCCCAACCGCGAACACCTCCGTCCGCTCGGTGATCGCCGCCCCCGTGAACCGCTCGGGCGCGAGGTAGCTGGGCGTCCCCGCGCGTCCGGCGAGGCTGAACACCGGCGCGAGGTTCCCCAGGTCGATCAGCCTGAACCCCTCCCCGTCCGCCTCGCGCGGCATGATGATGTTCTCCGGCTTCAGATCCCCGTGCGCGAATCCGTGGCCGAGCAGGAACTGCTCCGCGCGCAGCAGAAACCGGCCCAATGCCACCGCCTGGGCCGGCGCCAGCGGGCCGTGGTCGGCCAGAAACTTCTTCAGGGTCGGCGCGTGCAGGTATTCCTGGGCGTAAAAGCGGGTCGTGGCGTCCTCGGGGACAAACGCCGCGGGAAAAAACTCCGACCGCAACTGCGTGGCATGCCAGACCTCCCGGAGGAAGACGGCCAGCGCCGCGTCGTTCTTCGCCGCGGCGGCCGGGGGGAATTTCAGCACGAACGAGTTCCCTTCCCGGACCGCCAGCCAGACGCGGTCGCTCGACCGGAAGCTGCGGCGCAGGGTGAACCCGTCCACCACCTCCCCGGCTTTCAGCACCCCGGGCACCCGCGGACCCTGTCCGCGCCCGGCCCGGGCGGTGCCTGCCTCGACCACGCGCACCGTCACGGCGGTGGCGTCGTCCCGGGTTTCCGCCGAGGCGCGTTGCGCGGCGGCCGCCACGATGGCCGACGCGCCCGCCCCCCCGGCCAGCCACCCCGCCAGGGCGTCGTCATCCAGGACATCGGTCACGCCGTCGCTGCAGAGCAGCACCACATCCCCGGCGCACACCGCCAGGTCCGCGACCGCCGGCGGCATCTCCTCGGCCAGCCCGAGCGCGCGGGTCAACACATGGCGCCGCGCGGGATCGGCCTCGCGGTGGTCGGTGGAGAGCTGGCGCAGTTCCCCCCCGCGCCACAGGTAGCCGCGCGAATCCCCCGCGTTCAGCAGGAACAGGCGGTCACCCTCCAGCGCCGCCACCACAATGGTGCAGGCCAGCTCCGGCGCCTCAAACCGGGCCAGGCCCTCCTCCCAGAGCCGGCGGTTCAGGTGCCGCAGGATCTCCTCGCACACGCGCCCCGCGGTCCAGCTCTGCGGGCGGGCCGAGAATGCCTGCCGCAGCGAGGTGACGGCCGCCACCGCCGCCGCCCGCCCCTCCCGGGCCGACCCGAGCCCGTCCGCGAGGGCCGCCACCGCCACCCCGTCCTGCTCGAAAACCAGGGCGGCGTCCCCGGACTCGGCCCCGGGCCGGCCCGCGAGGCCGAACTTCTCCGCGCGCACGCGCAGCAGGCTGGCGGGCCCCGGCAGGGGCGGAGGCTTGATGACGGCTGGGCTGGTCACGGCGCGGGCTAGATGCGAGCCGCCGCGAGGGCGCCCCAGGTGGTCCGCCAGCGTTTCTTCACCCGCGTCAGCCCCGCCAAGCCGACCAGGCAGACACCCGCGAAACAGAGCAGCCCCGTGGTGTAGGACCCGGTCACGCCCTTCGACCAGCCCAGCGCGGTCGCCAGCAGGAAAGCCCCCAGGCCGCCGCCGGCCCCGACCAGGCCGGTCATCAGGCCGAGATCCTTGCCGAAACGTTGCGGGAGCAATTGGAACACCGCGCCGTTCCCGGCACCGAGCGCGGCGAGGGCGGCCAGGAACGCCGCCAGGCTGGCCGCGAGGCTCGTGGCGACGCCCGCGAAGGCCAGCGCCGCAGCCGCCAAGGTGTAACAACCGGTCAGCGTGCGGATGCCGCCGAGCCGATCCGCCAGCGCCCCCCCGACCGGCCGCGCCATCACCCCGGCGAACATGCACAAGGCCGCCCAATCCCCCGCCCGGACTTTCGTGAGCCCGTGCGTGGACTGCATGTAGAGCACGAGCGAGGCGGCCAGCCCGGCGAACCCCCCGAACGACACCGTGTAAAAGAAGGCAAACCAGTGCGTGTCCGGCTCGGTGAACAATTCCCGGTAGTCGCGCAGCTTCCTGGCCCGCACCTTCACGGGAGGTTCCTTCGAGATCAGCGCGTAGGTCGCCAGCACCAGCACCGCCGGGATCAGCATCAGCCCAAACACGGCGTTCCAGCCGTAGGCGTTCGCCAGGCGCGGCGCCAGGAGCGAATCGAGCACCACCCCGACGTTCCCCGCGCCCGCCAGCCCGAGGACCCGGCCCTGCATCCCGGGCGGATACCAACGGCCCGCCTGCGGCAGCGCGACGGCGAAACTGGCCCCCGCGAACCCCAGTATCAGCCCCATGACGATGACGGCGGGAAAGGTGTGCAGCCCCGCCAGCCAGCCCCACGCCAGCCCGGTGATCACGATGAGCTGCGCCAGCAGGCCGGTGTTCTTCGCCCCAATCCGATCCACCAACATGCCGAGCGCGAACCGCAGCACTGCCCCCGCGAGACTCGGGACGGCCACCATCAAGCCGGTGGCGGCGTCGCCCAGTGCCAGCGCCTGTTTGATGTGGGCACTCAACGGCCCCAGCACCGTCCAGACCATGAAGCTGAAGTCAAAATACAGGAAGGCACCCAGCAGGGTGGGCCAGTGCCCGGAATGCCTCAGGCTTGGTTCGTTGGTGTTGTCCATAATGAGTCGGGAGGGTTAGAGGCGGGCGGCGACGGCGGGCGCCGGCTCGGCGGCCGGGTGGGCAGGCGCGGGGCCGGAGGCCATCGCCTCCCTGAAGAGGTCGGCGCGAAACACCCGCCCGGCGAGCGCCGGCGGGATCGCGGCGGGGTCCGGGCCGAGCCCGCTCGCGCGCACCAGGTTCAACACCCAGGCCGCTTTGTCGGGCGACGGTTCGTTGGCGCCATCCGCGTGGAAGACACAAAAATCCCGGCCGGTCCGGACCCGTCCGTGGCCCAGATCGAGCGCGCCCTCCAGCCCGTGCCGGAGAATCTCCGCCGGGACCCCGACGAACGCCGGATGCGCCAGGATCCGGGCGACCTCCGCGTGGTTCTCCGGCTGGTCGCAAAACCGTCCGGCCTCCACGAGGGCGGCGATCAGCGCGGCATGCTCGGCGGCCCGCCGGACCGCGAAATCGCCCCGCACCATAAGGACCTTCTCGGGATGGAGCGGGTCCAGCTCCGGGCTGGCCGCCGCGATCCAACCGGCCCGGGCGCGGACCGCGGCGGAGTTCCACGGCTCCCCGGCACAGAAACCGTCCAAGTTCCCGGCCTGCAGATTGGCCGGCATCTGCGGCGGGGGGACCACCACAATGCGCACCTCCCGCGCGGGATCGATCCCGTGGCGGGTGAGCCAGCCGCGGAGGAGGTGCCGGTGCGAGGAAAAAGGGAAAACCACCCCGAAGGTGAGCGGCCCCTGCCGCCGGGACCGTGTGATCTCGGCGCGCAGCGAGGCGCCATCCCGCACCCCGCGTTTCCATAGCCGGTTCGAGAGGGTGATGGCGTTGCCGTTGAGATTCAGCACCAGCGCGGTCAGGCACTCGGAGGCCACCGAGCCGAGCCCGAGGGTGGCGGCGGCCGGCATCGCCGCCAGCGCGTGCGCCGCGTCCAGTTCCCCGTGGATGATCTTGTCCCGGACCGTGGCCCAGCCCAGTTCCCGGCTCAGCTCAACCCGCAGCCCGTGGCGCGCGAACAACCCCAGCTCCCGCGCGAGGACCAGCGGGGCGCAATCCGTCAGCGGCACAAACCCGAGCCTCAGGCTGGGGCGGGCGGCGCGGCGGGCGGCGGTTGGAATTGGCTGGCTCATGATCGGCACGGTGGCCTTTGCCTGACGGGGAAAGCGCCCCGCGTGCCAACCTGCGCCGGTGGCACGCGGACTGCTTCTCTTTATTCGGATGACAATGATGAACGGGATTCATAGATGAGCGCGCTCCTCGACAGTCGGCAGCTCCGCGCCTTCCAGGTGCTGGCCCGCACCGGCAGTTTCACACGCACCGCGCGGGAGCTGCACCTGACGCAATCGGGCATCAGCCATTCCATGAAGGCGCTCGAAGCGGACGCGGGCTGTCTCCTTTTGGACAGGCTGGGCAAGAAGGTGGTGCTCACCCAGGCCGGCGAACAACTGCTTCAACACGTGGATCGGATCCTCTCCGAGATGGCGGCCGCGCGGGAATCCCTGGCGCAACTGGGCAAATGGGGCAAGGGCCGGCTCCGGCTCGGGGCGAGCACCACGGCCTGCCAGTACATCATCCCGCCGGTGTTGCGCGAGTTCAAGGAGAGCTTCCCGGACCACAACATCACCCTCGATCCGGGTGACACGCCTGAACTGGTGGACGCGCTCCTCCACCACCGCATCGACCTCGCGCTCACCCTCGAAGTCGAGCGCGAGCCCCAGTTGGAGTTCCACCACCTCTTCACCGACGAACTCCATTTCCTGGTGGGCGCGCGGCACGCCTGGGCCGCTGGCGGGCAGGTGGAGCGCGCCGACATCCCCCGGCAGAGGCACATCCTCTACAGCAAACGAAGCCTGACGTTCCGGCTCGTGGAGGAGTACTTCCGCGGGGAGAAGATGGTGCTCAACACGGTCATCGAACTCGGGAGTGTCGAAGCCATCAAGGAGCTGGTCAAGCTCGGGCTGGGCGTGAGCATCCTCGCGCCGTGGGCGGCGCGGCGGGAGATCGGGGAGGGATCGATCGTCGCCCTGCCGTTGGGCCGGCGCAAGTTGAGGCGCCGCTGGGGGATCCTCCACCGGCGGGGGAAGCGATTGGACCTGGCCGGGGAGACCTTCATCGGCCTGTGCAAATCCGCCGCCACCTCGCTGATTCTCGATCCGGGGCCCGAACCCCCGGCTCCCGCCTAGGCCGCCGCCGGGCGGCTCACTTCGATTTCTGTTCGGGGTGCGCCACCAGGGCCGAGAGCGTCTCCTTGAGCTTCGCCTGCGCGGCGGCATTCTCGGGCAGCGCGGCGGGACGGAAGGCGGGCAGCAGGTGATCCCAGATGGCGTCCACCTCGGCCTGGAAATTGCCGCTCGCCGCGGTGATGGCGACCACCAGATCCTGGTCCGGCGCCACCACACAGAGCTGGCCACCGGCGCCGTCACCGCGGAAGGCGTTGTGCCGGCAGCGCCAGAATTGGAAGCCATACCCCTCCCGCCAGTCGGGTCCGATGTTGGCATGGCTCTCCTGGTCGTTCGGCACCTGCCGGGCCGTGGCCTGCGCCACCCACCCCTCCGGCACCAACTGCTTCCCGTGCCAAACCCCCTTTTGCAGGTAGAGCTGGCCGAACTTCGCGATGTCCTCGGTGCACAGCGAGAGCCCGTAGCCGCCCAGCGAGTAACCTTCCGGGCTGGCGTCCCACTTCGGGTTTTCGATCCCGAGCGGCTCAAACAACCGCGGCTTGAGGTATTCCAGCGCCGTCTGGCCGGTGACCTTCGTAACGATGGCCGAGAGCGTGTAACTCCCCATCGTGTTGTATTGAAAATGCGTGCCGGGGACGTGCGGAACCGGGTGGGCCAGGAATGTCGCGATCGAGGGCGTTCCGCCGATCATCCTCGGCTCCACCTCATGGCCGCAGCTCATGGTCAGCAGGTCGCGCACGGTCATCGCCTTCAGGTTGTCGGAAGGGCTGGCCGGGGCTTCCTTGGGAAAGAACTTGAGCACCGGATCCTCGAGGCGCAGTTTCCCCTCCGCGATCGCCAGCCCCACCGCGGTCGCATTGAAGCTCTTGCTCAGCGACCACAGCACGTGCGGCTTGTCCGCCGCCTCCGGCCGCCACCAACCCTCGGCAATCACCTGCCCGTGCCGCACCACCATGACGCTGTGCAGCGTGTTGACCTTGTGGTCCTCCGCCGTGACGAAGTCGAGGACCGCCTGCGAGGATATCCCCTGCGCCTCGGGTGTGCTCCGCGGCAGCGGCGCGCCTGCGGCGCGGGCGGCGGCAGGGGCGAGGAGGGCCAGGGCGAGCAAGGCGGACGAAAGGGCGGCGGGTTTCATGGGGTCGTGGTCGTTTGTGGTGTTTGATCCGGCACCGTCATGATGGAAAAGCCCGGCCGGCGACACAAGCCCGCGGCTTGGCAGCCAATCGGCGCCTGAGAAAAACGAGTTGGCGTCCGCGTCCCAGCGGGGTGGGGACGTCTCGTCCCCACATTCTCTTGTGAGGTTCCCGAGGAACGAAACCTCGATCGCGCCGCCTCCGAGGGGTGATCTCGCCTGCGGCCTGACTGGGGACGAGACGTCCCCGCCCCTCTCGCGCTGTCGGTGAAGTCGTGATTTTCATTGCCCTAGAAACTCTGAGGGTTAATCCAAGGACTCATGCAAAAACAAAAGCCGGATTCCAGGCGTCATTCTAACATTGTGAAATTGCGCTTGGCTCGAAGAGCGGCGGAATGCGCCGCACTCGTGCGCCTGCGAAGGCGCACACACAGCAGGGTGAAAGTCCCTGTCAGGCGGAACGTTCACCCGCCTGTAACCGAAGGCTACTGCGTCGTGGCGACACG
>Ga0182030_10007878_pt1 | contig 22161 bp, 19 predicted proteins | sample 812S3MmetaG_FD_121299 | JGI IMG/M metagenome (GOLD analysis project Ga0182030, IMG submission 121299) | Permafrost microbial communities from Stordalen Mire, Sweden - 812S3M metaG (Illumina Assembly) | ecosystem: Environmental > Terrestrial > Soil > Wetlands > Permafrost | place: Sweden... | reverse complement strand
CTGAAGAAATCCCATGACACCTCGTCGCGCAGACGTAAGGATGCCGATAGTCCCGCCGACCGGTGAGTATCGATCGACCATCACGTTGACACGTTGGTGAACGAAAGCGGTGTTTCGTCGGTATCCCACCTAATGGTTAACTACCGCACCATCTATTGACCCGACCCTTGAGAGGAATTCATCCACTAACCACCGAGCGTGACGTCTTGCTCTTGGTACCACTCCAGTGCCTCGTGGAACTGGTCTATTGAAAAGTCCGGCCACAGTTCGTCGATCACGTAAAAGTCGGCGTAGATCGATTGAACGGGCAGGAAGCCACTGAGCCGCCTACCACCGCCCCAGCGCACGATGAGATCGATTCTTGAGATATCGGCGGACGCGATTCCGTCGACAACGCTGTTACCTTTACTCACGTCACGGTTCTTGAGCGAGTAGTTAAGGTCCCAACTCCATCCGTAGTTGACGAGGAAATTGACTTTGATCCCACCCTCGCCAATTTGAGTTCGTTGTGTGTAACGCAAGAGTTCCTTGGGAAAGAGATCCGACTGAGTGTTGCCCACCACGAGTAGGTTCGCGTCCCTTTTCTCCAACTCGGCCACGGCTTCCACGCATGCATTTCGAAAGGCTTCAATCTGAGCCGCGGGACGTTTTGTATTGTCGACCGTGAAGCCGTAGAAGGTAATTTCTGGAATGCCTAATGCCAGACAGTCGCTGTATAACTCCAGACCCGGCTGAAGTCCGAAGTGATAACCGTCCTGTTTTTCGAATCCTTGGTCTTGCGCCCAACGTCGATTGCCGTCGGGAATGATGCCCACGTGCTGGGGGAGTCGCTTAATGTTCGCCATCGGGGGCGTCCTCATCCACATTGCTTCTCATACCGAGGCGATTGTACGACACGGCATTCGTACACACAGGCTGACGTCTCGATTCAAGAATGAAACATAAACGCCCTGCGCAGTCACGCCGCCTTGCCCGACATCGTCGTTCTGCCCCCGGCGTCTTCATAGAACCACATTGAAGTTTGAAGATGGTGAACGAAGTCAAAGTTGTCGTCGAAGAGATAAAGACGCCGGGTTCAAAGCGCGACGATGATGACGATCTAAATCCCAACTCATCTGAAAATCCCTCCTAGCAGTGTCAGTCGAGATGATTTCTTCTGGGACGCCTTATCAGGCTGAAGCCAGTGCCAATCGCAACGCGATTTTTGGAAGTCAAGGAAGTTCAAAAGGAAGCAAGTGCGACCTATGTACATAGGCGGAGGGGCTGTCGTCCTAATTGTCGTCATAGTTCTCGTCGTCTTTCTCATACGACGGTGAACGCGTAACGTCTGTTTCTCACTCTTCCCGGGCATCCCTCGCGACGACGTGGTGTAAACTCGAAGCATCGGACCTGTAGACGAGGCTCTGACATTTCTTCATCATGGGCGCGCGATGCTACAGGTGCTTTGTGCTCAGAAGCAGTCAGAAAATTGAGACGATGCTACTGAATGAGGGTGTTACTCTCCCCCTAGGACGTCCAGACCCCGCTTCCATCATGCTCGACATCGCGTCGAGTAGACGACGAGTAGGTGTGATGCGAGTCCCTCTTCAGTTGCGCGGTGCGCTAAAGCAGTTGCTATAGGAGCCGTGGCGCACCGGCACATTCGGTCTCGAAGTTCTAGTGCCCGCCCGTCGAACGCAAACGAAAAAGACGAACTCATGCAGTTCAGCGCTCACCCGTCGAAAGAAAGTGTCAGCGATGCCTTTACGGAACAGATCAAATGCCCCCACGGCGCCCGCAGCGGACCGTTCGTCGACCGGTACCCCAGGCGCCCCCCTATTCCCTGCCGGCGAACGACCTCCGACGTCGCTCGAACTACTGCGTCAACTCGAGGGCTTCGTGCGCGAGCTCTTCGAAATCAGCGCAACAACTTAACCGACGTGAGTGCGCGGACTACATCACAACACCCTTCGTCGAATGTCCGTAAGCCGTGCTTTCTTTGAGAAAGCGAGAGACACATGAGACGATTGCTTCGACGTCGATCGGCGAATGATCGCCATCTGAAACTATTAGCTCGGACCGACCGGAGGAAGTCCGAACTCAATCGGAACGAGACGGCGATACGCAGCGACGACCAGAGACTGCCCGATCGTGGCACCATCGGAATTTCGCGGCTCAACAGGAGCATCGTGCCTCACCCCAACTCGCGCGCAACTCTCGCCCCTACGCGGGTCAGCCTGTTGCTCCCGTCAAAGGACGTCGACATCGACGCGAAGGTGATCTGAACTATTGCTTTGCGGGTCGCCTATGGCTAGGTTTCCGTTATACGGTGAGGGAAAGAAGAGTCCCATGGAAGATGACCAAGTAAAAGCCAATCTCAAGGGTATGGATGACCTTGACTTTGTCGGATGGAACGACGCCGACTGGAGCGGCGTGTTCGCCCACCATCACACCAAGGACGTGGCAGTGGACTGGAAAGGCCAACCTTCGACTCAAGGGATCGACCAGCACATCGAGGCCATGAAGGCTTACGTCGAATCCGCGGGCGGCACACCGCCTCAGATCACCTCTCACCCGATTTCGTTTGGATCCGAGGATTGGACCTGTGTCGTCGGCGAGTTCGAAGGGGGAGGACGAATGGTTACCGTCGCCAAGTGGCTTGACGGCGCAATCAGCGAGGAACACATATGGGCATAAATCTCGAAAGCCCAACAATGATTTCCGCCCTGCGACAGATAAAGTGGTACGAGATGGCATGACAAAGATCGTGATATTTGGGGCGGCAGGCCGTCTCGGTTCGCGGGTAGCGACTGAAGCCACCTCTCGCGGCCACGAAGTTACGGCCGTCGTCCGTTCCTCCACCGAGTTAAGTACCGCTTCGAACGCAGTGATTGGCGATTCAACCTCGCCCGAGTTCGTCCGAGACCTTTCGCGAGACGCTGATGCACTCGTGAGCACCGTCGGAGGTCCGGATAAGACCATCTACGTGCGCACTGCTCAGACACTTGTCGAGACGCTGACCCCATTTGGCGACATAGGGCCGCGGATCATTCACAGCGGTGGAGCCGGCAGTTTGCTGGATGCCGGCGGGCATCGGATTGTCGACTCACCAACTTTTACTCCGTCATTTCGTGACGAAGCACTCGGACAATCGGCCGCACTCGACTACTACCGAAATTCCAATAGCGTTACTTGGACATACATATCGCCGGCGCTGAACTTCGCGCCCGGAGAGCGACTCGGTCACTACCGCACGGGCGACGACCATCCGGTCTTCGACGAGCACGGTCTTAGCTCTATCTCGTTCGAGGATTATGCGATCGCCCTCATCGATGAGATCGAACGCCCGAGCCACCTTGACACCCGATTCACTGTCGGCTACTAATACGCAGCTGCGGTGTGTCGTTATCGGTTTTGTGGTGTCGGAAAAATATGAGGCCTAAACGGGGGTCTATCGGAGATTCGCGGTTCGCGACGCTGGAACACGGTGCGAGAGTTCGCGGATAGACCGGTGACATCAACCTAAGCGTCAACTGATTGTTGGCGACGAAATCGTCGGGCCAACCTCCCCCCGTTCGGGGAAGTGGTGGGGCTGGGGGATTGATGTCTCGTCGTCGACCAGAGATTCTGCCTCAAGAGCGGCTAGTTGATCGGACTTGACACTGAGAATGTGACTCCGCATCATGTCGCCAGCCGCTTCAACGTCGAAGTCAACGATGGCCTGAATAATGTGGTCATGTTCGTACACTGACGCCTCCATTCGGCCTGGAATGGTCTGAGTGAGGTGGCCGATGCGGATGAGATGATCGCGAAGGTTCGCGATGATCGCTCGAATTCGCCGGTTCTCCAAATCTTCGAAGAGGATCGAATCAAATTCGTCGATGAGCTGAGCGAGCCTCACGGTATGGCCGCGACGCAGCGATTGACGCGACTCCTCCGATATTGTTTGGAGCCGTCTTCTCATGTCGTCGTCCATGGATTCGGCAGCTTTACGTGCTGCCTGAACCTCAACCAAAAGGCGTAACTCGTAGATCTCTTCGAGATCGCGGTGCGAATACCCACTAACAAAGGCGCCCTTGAACACTTCGGTCTCGACGAGGCCGTCCATTTCTAGCAATGCGAGTGCTTCGCGAACCGGCGTTTTGGACGTACCGAGTGCCTCCGCGATCGCGGTCTCGCGGAGCGCATCGCCAGGTCGAAGACGCAAATCGAGAATGGAGCTTTTCAATTCGTCGTACACCCAGTCGGTCAACTTGCGTCGGCCGCCGTTGCGGCCAACGGAAGCTGATCTCGGCTGGCCAAGGTACTGGGATGGATAGGTCACGGCGTTGATCGTTTCTTCGTGCGCGACGGCACGCTCATCGAGCGATTATAGGATCGCTGGTCTTCAATTGCGTCCATAACGACGTATCCGATACGGTGTGCGGAATCCACGTCGAGGGTCACCGCTCGTTCGAATCGTCCACGATGGGCCAGGCGGGAGTGGGGGAGACTCCGAGGCGCCGAAGAACCTGGCGGTCGATCTCCTCGACGCGCGAACGAACGTCGCCGATGTCGATGCGCGTGTGCTGACCATCCTTCAGGACGACCTGGCCGGCCACGAGCACGGTGTCGACGGAATAGCCCGTCGCCCCGTAGACCAAGCTGGAGATTGGATTGTGTAAGGGTCGCCAGTCGAAGTCCTGGGTATTAAAGACCGTGATGTCGGCCTGCTTGCCCACTTCCAGACTCCCAATTTTGTCGTTGAGCCGAAGTGCCGTCGCACCACCGATCGTCGCCATCTCGATGGCCTGTTCCGCCGTGACCGCTTGGGGGTCGCGTCGCGCGTCGCGTGGGAGGAGTGCCGCTAGGTACATCGATCGACAGAGGTCTTGGTGGTTCGACGCGTTCTCGGCGTCGGTGCCGATCGCCATGGGCACCCCGGCGGCGAGCAGCTCGGGCCACTTGCCCGTCTGCGTCGTGCCTTTCGAGAGCTTGAGGGCGGTACTCGGGTTCTGGCCCACGCTCGCGCCGCTCTCGGCGATCATGTCGACTTCAAAGAGTTCGAGGGACGTCACGTGGTTCATAAAAACGTGGTCGTTGAGCGCGCCAATGCGATACATGTGCTCGACCGGACGATGTCCGAACGCCTCCACCTCGAGCTTCACTTCCTGTTCACTGGTCGCCTTGTGCAAGACAAACAGCGAGTCAGCCTCTTGGGCGAGTCGTGCGGCGCCGACCGTGAGCTCGTCGGAGCACGTGCCAACGCCTTCGATGGTGACGGCGTCATCGATGAGTTCGTGTCCGAACTTTCGGACCGTCTCGAGTCCGTCCTGCAATCGACGCAGTGCCTCGTCGCTCGTCATGCGAAGCCAGTCGGGGCAGTTGGCGCCCGCGACGCCGCCCTGGTCCCAGGTCCACGGCCCGACGCGACAGCGGATGCCCGACGCGTCGAGGGCCTCCAAGACTGCGGGCAAATGTACGCAGCCGGGTTCTTCGAACGTCGTAGTACCGAAGCGAATCATCTCCGCGGTGGCGTGCAGAGTGTAGGCGTGCATCTCCTCTTCCGTCAGCGACGCGAAGGTTGGGTAGACGAAGTCGCGGAGATTGACCAGCGTCACGTTGCCGTCGGGCTGTGCCCCCTTCGGTGTCGTCAGCAGGTGACGGTGTCCGTTGATAAGGCCCGGCATCACGACCATGTCGGTGGTGTCAATGGTCGTGTCTGCCTGAAACCGCCTGGCGATCGAAGCGGCGTCGTCGACCGCGACGATCGTGGTGCCTCTTACCGCGATCGCCCCGTGTCGAAAGATTCGCCGACCCGCGTCAACGGTGATGATCCAGCCGCCGCCCAGGATGAGATCGACGTGCTCACGTCCTACTTCCGGGTTTATGTCAACGAGGTTGTCGTCCGACACTACGACCCGTCGGCGGCGGCAGGGTTCAAGTCGTGGATGGGTGCTGCCGCGGCGACTGCGGTTGCCGGAGCGCGGCGCGAAACTTCAATCTTGCGGAGCGGCCAGTAGACAATCGCCCCGACGGCGAACCCGACGTAGAACGAAATGTCCGCGCCGTCAAGTGCCTTGGAGGCTACGCCAACCACGAGGGACGTATCCATGAAGGGAATCATGGCGCAGAATCCAACGACGAGCGCGACAAGTGCTGACCATCCGCTCACCAGACGACGGAAGTCCATGAGCGACGTGAGCTTGGCGGGCGTGAGTGAGTCGCGCTCTTGGTACCAGTCGATGACGAGGACCGAAAAGAACGGCGCGATCCAGTAGGACGCGAACAGCAGGATGTTCTCGAATCGTCCCGACGTGTTGCCCTGATGTAGCCACAGGATGAGGAAAAAGGCGAGAATCGTCGAGTAGAGGGCCGTCCAGTTTCGCTTGATCCTGATGCCACCGGCCTGGATGGCGAGCGACCCCGAGTAGTCGTTCATGGCGTTGCTGACGACCGCCCCAAAAACGATGGCGAGCAACGCGAGTTCGCCGAGGAATCCGCCACCGAGCAGTGTCTGCACGCCCGCGGCCGTCTGGTTGGTGAGGACCTTCGCGCCCGCCAGGCCGATCGTGTACATCCAGATGTACGACACACTGAGTCCGGCGAGCGTCCAGAGGAAGATCGGCGCCGAGGGCGTGTCCTTCTTCTGGTAACGCGAGTAGTCGGCCGCGTAGCTGGCCCAGCTGAAGCTGCCACTGAAGGCAATGGTGGACATCAAGACAAACATGGCGACGGCCAAGTTGCCATGCACGCTCGCATGCATCGGCAGGTTCCCCTTGTCGAGAATTCGCCACGACAGAATGATGTAGAGCACGCCGAGCACCAAGCTGCCCCACTTCTGGGCCTGGTGGATGAACTCATACCCGAGGAAGCCAATCGCACCTTCGAGCGCCAGGACAATGACAACGCCGAGCCAGAATGGAACGTGGAAGAAGAGCTGCGCCGCTTCACCACCGAACAGGCCGACCAGTCCGTCCCACGCCACCGAACTCAGCCACTGGACGGCAGCCGGTACGGAGATGGTCTTGCCGAAGGGCAGACGAGCGAGCGGTAACTGGCCCATGCCAGTCTTCGGACCCCACAGGGTGAGGTAGGCAACGGGCAGGGCGCCGAGAACGATGCCGATGACGATCGCAAAGAAGCCCTCCCAGAAACCGAGACCAAGGGTGATGGCCAAGGTGCCAACGAAAACACCCGATAGTTGCATGTTCGGTGCGAACCACACCGTGAAGTTTCGCCACGAGGCGCCATAACGCGCACTTTCTGGAATCGGCGCCATTCCGTGTGACTCCGCAGCGAACTCGCCTTGGCGTGTTGGTCGCGTTCCTTCGAAAACGTCTTCTGACATGAATCCCCCTGTATTAGTGCCGGAACAACCCTTGCAACCGCATTACGACCGCCATTAATTCGAGCGGAACCCCCCACGGATCACTTTCGAATATCAGATTTCTGATATTAACGTATAGCACTAAATTCGTCAAGGCGAAAGTGATTGAACTTCTCGCAGCAATACCAACGTAATTGGGCTGACTGCTTGACTCTATGAAGTCCTTTGTGTTAAAGATATGAGATATTAGAGCGGCGCCTAGCTAATGCGGGCAGTCGCGTCTCGATGCTGAAGGAGAGATCGATGGGGGCTGTCGTGGACGTGGATCAAAGGATTACGGCGGTTTTGAAGCACCTTGACTTAGATCGAGTCGTTGAGTTGGTTCAAGAGGTCTGTCGAATCCCGAGCGTGCTGGGCGAAGAAGGTCCTCTCGCTGAGTACCTGGCGTCGGTGATGAAGAATTCCTGCTTTGAGAACGTGGCATTGCAGCCGGTATTGCCCGATCGCCCGAACGCGATCGGCGAGGTCAACTTTGGCCCGGGACGTCGTGTAGTGATGACCGGGCACATGGACACGAAGCCCGTCTCTCACGGCTGGGAGTGTACGACGCCATTTTCTGGTGACCTCATTGACGGCTCGGTCTACGGACACGGCGTCATGGACATGAAAGCGGCGCTCGTCTGTCAGATTGTCGCCATTGAGGCGGCCGCGCGCAGCGGCGTCTTCACGTCGGGCACGCTCGCCATGGCCGCGGTCTCTGACCACATGGGCGATCAGCTCGGATCCATTGCCTACTTCGACGAGTTCAGCGCGGATCTCTGCGTGCTGGGCGAGCTCACGGACAACGAGGTCTGCCTCGGACATCGTGGTCGCTACTACTTTGACGTCACGACCCTCGGTCGCTCTGCGCACACGTGTCACAAGCCCCAAGCGATTAACGCCAACGTCCTCGCGGCGCAGGCGGTCCTTGCACTCGATCGCTCCAAGCTTGAGCCCAACCTTCCCGAGTGGATCGTGCGGCTCTTTGGTCCCGAGACGTACGTGGTACCCGGTCGTATCTACGGCGGTCTTGCACCGGGGGGACCATCGATGATTCCTGACGAGTGCGTGATTCGCGTGGACTGTCGCCCCCAGCCGGGCGTGAGCGTTGAGGAAGTGCGTCGCGAGATCGATCGCTGCCTCGACGAGGCACGCGAACTCGATCCCCGATTCGTCGCATCCGTAGAGTTGGCGGACGTCAAGTCTGGCTACCTCGCCGAACCCGATAGCGAAGTCGTTCGCCTCATGGTCGAGTCGGTCGAAGCGGTGCGCGGCGGCACGCCAGCGCTCGTCACCGAGAACTGGCTCGGCGACACAGCGAGCTTCGGTGAGGCCATTCCGACGGTCATCTTTGGGCCCGGGGGACCTCCGGTCTACTGTCCCGACGAGCATTTGACGGTCGACGACATCGTCGAAGCCACCAAGGTGTACGCCGCGTACGCCGCGTTGGCGCTGGGCGACGAAGGTGCCGCATCGTCGTGAGCGCGGTAGTGACGTCGGCGGGGGCGAAGACGAAGACGCCTGTTCGGGTACTCCTGGCAAAGCCAGGACTCGACGGCCACGATCGTGGCATCAAGGTGATCGGCATGGCGCTACGAGATGCGGGGGCCGAGGTCATCTATCTCGGGCTTCGTCGCAGTCCCTTCGAGATTGTGAGCGCCGCTCGTGATGAGGGCGCCGACGTCATTGGTCTGTCTGTCTTGTCCGGCGCGCACTTGGCGCTCTGCGATCAGATCGTCGCTGAACGTCTCGCGCTGGACTGTGACGATATACCCATCGTCGTCGGCGGGACGATCAATGAAGAGGACGTCGTCGCATTGCTCGGGGCTGGCGTCGCACGGGTGTTCCCTGTCGGCAGCGACATTCATGACCTCGTGGACACCGTGATGGAATTGGCGACGCCACGGTGAGTGAGAAACGGGGGGCAGAGGGTCGTTCGGCGGTACGTCTCGCGCCGACGACCGAGACGGACTCGGGCTTCGAAGTGAAGGCGACCTATACCGAAGATGACGTCGCCGGTGGCGCCAGCGGATTGGCGGCACGGCTCGGTCTACCGGGCGAAGCGCCCTTTACTCGTGGTCCGTACCCTTCGATGTATCGCGGACAGCTTTGGACGATGCGTCAGTTCGCGGGCTTTGGCTCCGCCGAAGAGACCAATCAGCGCTTTCATTACCTCCTCTCTCAGGGTCAGACCGCACTATCGGTGGCCTTCGACCTGCCGACGCAGCTCGGCTACGACTCAAGCCACCCGTTGGCGCGACCCGAGGTGGGCCGGGTCGGGGTCGCGATCGACACGGCCGACGACATGGTTTCGCTCTTCGAGGGACTGCCACTCGACTCGGTATCGGTCAACTTCACGATCAACGCGACCGCTCCGATCATCCTCGCGACGTATCTCGTGGCGGCCGAACGTCAAGGTGTCAGTTACGAACAGCTCAGCGGCACGCTACAGAACGACATCTTGAAAGAGTTTCTAGCACGCAAGACTTTCATCTATCCACCCGATCCGTCGCTCCGACTGACGGCCGACGTCATCGAGTTCGCTTCGACGGAGCTGCCTCGATTCAATCCGATCTCGATCACCGGCTACCACGCGCGAGAGGCGGGCTGTGACGCGATCCAGGAGCTCGGCCTCACGATGGCCAACGCGATCGCCTATTGCGATCTGTTGATCAAGCGCGGACTCGACTTCGATTCCTTCGCGCCGAGACTCTCGTTCCACTTCGCCACCACGCTCGACCTTTTCGAGGAAGTGGCGAAGCTGCGGGCCGCGCGACGCATCTGGTACGCCATCGCGACCGATCGCTATCAGGCAAAGGACCCCGCGTCGGGTCGACTGCGTTTCTTCTCGGGAAACTCCGGCGCCACGCTCACCGCACAGCAGCCGCTCAACAATCTCATACGCTCGACGATCCAATGCCTCGGCGCGGTCTTGGGCGGAGCGCAGTCGATTCACGTCATGGGCTACGACGAGGCCTTCGAGATTCCGAGCGAGGAAGCGGTCACGCTCTCGCTGCGCACGCAGCAGATCATCGCGCTCGAGTCGGGTGTCGCGCGTACGGCCGATCCCCTGGCGGGCTCCTACTTCGTTGAGAACCTCACCGATCGTATTGAAGCAGCAGCCCGAGAATTGATGGCAACGATCGACGAGGAAGGCGGCGCCGCGCGCGCGATTGAAGCTGGACTCTCGCAGCGTTTGATCGCCGAGTCGGCGTATCGCTACGAACTGGACGTGATGTCGGGTCGGCGTCCAAAAGTGGGCGTGAACGTTTACGTCGACGACACCGACAGTCAGGAGCCGCCCCTCTTTTCTGGTGATCCCACGTCGGCCGATCGCCAGATCGCACGGACGGCCCAGCGGGTCGCTGAACGCGACGCGCATGGCGTTGCGACGGCGCTGACCACGTTACGCAATGACGTGGTCGGGGGGTCCAACGTGATGCCGGCGCTCATCGCGGCGGCCCGAGTCGGCGCGACGCTGGGCGAGATGTCCGATGTCTTTCGCGCCGAGTTCGGCGAGTTTCGTGAGCCGAGCCTGTGGTAGCCGGACCGCTTCAGGGACTTCGGGTCCTCGACCTGACGCGTTTCGTGTCCGGCTCTTACGCGACCATGGTGCTCGCCTCGCTCGGGGCGGACGTGATCAAGATCGAGACTGGCGAGGGAGATCCGTATCGAACACTCGGACCACACGCACTCGAGGACGAGACTGCGCTCTTCCTGTCGCTCAACACCGGAAAACGCAGTCTCGACGTCGACTTTCGTACGCCGGAGGGTCGAGCGATCATTGAGCAACTACTGGGAGGGAGTGACTTCTTCGTTGAGAACTCTCGGCCGGGGAGCCTCACGGCGTATGGACTCGACTACGAGTCGGTGCACGAACGACATCCCTCGCTCATTTACGGGTCGATCTCGGGTTATGGCGAAGTGGGACCCGAGGCGCTGCGCGGAGGTTTTGACCTTATTCTCCAGGCCGAGAGCGGTTTGATGAGCATCACGGGTGACGAGCAGGCGGGTCCGGTCAAAGTCGGAGCGCCGGTGCTGGATATTGGATCGGGACTCAGCTGTGTCGTTGGGCTCTTGGCCGCGCACGTTCAACGACTCCAGAGTGGGGAAGGGAGGCTTGTGAGCACGTCACTCTTTGAGTTTGCGCTGGCGAGTCTGTCGACCGTCGCGGCTGAGTATTTCGCCAGTGGAGTGGTGCCGGGGCTGCTCGGGACCCACTCGCCGACGTTCGCACCGTACGGAAAGTTTCGAACGTCCGACGGTTGGATCGTGCTCGCCGGGGCGGGCTCCGAAGACCTGTGGCAACGCGCGTGCACCGTGCTCGCTCGCGGGGAGCTGATTGACGACGAGCGTTTCAAGGACAACGTCACGCGAGTACTTCATCGAGACGCGCTGACGCGAGAACTTGAGACGGCACTGGTCATGGAGTCAACAGCCCACTGGCTAGCGCAGTTCGCGGCCGTCGGTGTGCCTGCCACCGAGGTTCGCAACATTGATCAAGTCCTCGATGGGGCACAGACCGACGCGCTTGGAATTATTCAGACGCAGTCATTTCCGCGGTCCGGAACGTATCGCGTGCTCGGCGCGCCGGTGCGCTTCGATCACGTCGCTCTGGGCACCCCCGATGCGTCACCCGAGCTCGGTGGCGACACGGTGGTCGTGCTGAAAGAGTTGGGCTTTACCAGCGAGGCGATCGACGACTTGCGCATGCGAGGCGTCGTGGGCGTGCGACCATGACCGAGATCGACACCGTTGTGGGCGACGAGGTAAACCGTCGAGCCGAGGTGATTCTGCAGCGCACGATCGAACTGAGCGAGATTCCCGCGCCCACGGGCGAAGAAGCGGATCGGGCGCGGCGCGTTCGGCGCTGGTGGAGCGACGACGGCGTGACGGAGGTCACACTCGACGAGGTCGGCAACTTGTGGGGACGTGCGGTCGCCGGCGAGGGTGCCGCATTGATCGTGGCTGCGCATCTTGACACTGTGTTTTCACGCGACGTGGCGCACGCTGCCCACCAGGACGGCACCCGACTGCGCGGGCCGGGCGTCGGCGACGACACGGTAGCGGTGGCCGCACTGTCCGTTCTTGGACAGATGCTGGTCGCCTCGTCGATCCGGCGACCAGTGTGGCTGGTTGCCACCGTGGGCGAGGAAGGTCTCGGTAATTTACGCGGTGCCAACTGGGCGCTCGATCATTCGCCGAGCCCGATTGGGGCGTTCATCGCGCTCGAGGGTAACTACTTAGGTCGGATCGGAGCGGTTGCGGTCGGCTCGGTCCGGTGGAACGTCGAGGTCACAGGTCCGGGAGGTCACTCGTGGGAGGCGGCATCCGCACCGAGTGCCGTCGACGTGGCCGCGCGCATCGTCGCCTCCCTCGGCGACGTGCTCGTCGAGTCCGGGCAGCGTTCGGTCAACGTCGGCACGTTTTCTGGAGGCGAAGCCGTCAACGCGCGGGCGCTGCGAGCCCGATTCGTCGTGGATATGCGCGCCGCGGACCCCAATGAACTGGATCAACTCGAGGCGGAGTGCCGCGACATCGTGATGGCGCCGCAGGCTGTCGGTGTCGAGGTCGTGATCCACGAGATTGGACGACGCCCCGCGGGTTCGATCGACGAGCAGCACCCACTTGTTCGCATTGCTCGGGCGACCTCGGACCGGTACGGAGTTGCGAACGAGATCATCGCGTCGAGTACCGACGCGAACGCCGCGCACCCGCGAGGTATTTCGGCCGTGGCGCTCGGCATCACGTACGGTGCGGGCGAGCACACTTCCGACGAGTGGATCGACGTTGAGTTCGTCGCCACGGGGCTACGTATCCTGGCCGATACCGTAATTGACTACGCACACGAGATGGAGAATGATGACTAGTTCTGACACAGTGGCGAGCCGAGGTGTGATCCTCCAGCCCGTTGATACGCCTAAGGACTTCGTCACGATGGTTCGCGAGATCGAGTCGCTCGGCTTCTCCAACCTCTGGTGCACCGACTCGTCGCTCCACGCGCGAAACGTCTACTCGTACCTGACGCTGGCGGCGACCAGTACTGATTCGTTGCTCCTCGGAACGGCGGTCACCAATCCGCTGACGCGTCACCCCGCCATCACGGCGTCGGCCGCCGCGACCATCGACGAGGTGTCGACCGGTCGAATGCTGCTCGGCATCGGTGTCGGCGACCGACCGTTGTTGGCGCTCGGGTACAAGCCGAGCCACCTCGCCGATCTCGAGGCGACGATTGACGACATGCGTCGTCTCTGGAGCGGTGAGACCGTGGACCGCGTCGCGCGCAGTTACCAACTCGACGGCGCCCACATGCGCATTCCCGCTCGCCCCGATATCCCTATCTACATCTCGGCGAGCGGACCCAAGACGTTCGAGCTCGCAGGGCGAGTTGCCGACGGCGTACTCGTCATGGTGGGACTCTTTGATGATGCGATCGAGTGGGCGATTTCGTGCGTGCGCAAGGGCGCGGACGAGGCGGGTCGCGACGTGCCCCACATCGCCGTCTGCGCGTACGGTGCGATAAACGACGACGATCCCGACTCTTCAATGGGCCCGGCGCGCAACATCGCGTCGTGGTTTCCCCAGACGGCGCCGTACGTGTGCGAGCTTGCGGGACTCGATCCGGCGATCGTCGACGCGGTGCGCGCGAACTACACCGGCGGCGAGTTCCAAGAAGCGGAGCGAGCGGCGAGCCTGTTGCCCGACAGTTTCGTGCGACGCGTCGCCTTGAGCGGCGGTCGCGCGCAGGCAACCGCGCAGATTCAAACCGCGCTTCGCGCGGGCGCCGACTCGGTCCAAGTCTTTCCTTTGGGTCCCAATCGCATGGACACGGTTCGAGCCTTCGTCGACAGCTGGAACGCGGCGGTGTCCGTCGCGTGAGCGCCGAGGTCTCGTCAGTTGGTGACGCCGTTACGGGCGAGCGACCGTGGAAGATCCTCGGAATCCACCACGTGGCGTTTGCCCACGGCGACGGGGGACCGAGCGACGCACTGGCGAACCTGCTCGGACTGCAGTGCGCACATATGGAACAGGCCGATGGCTTCGACGAGGAGATGGTGCCGGTGGGTGACAGTGCTCTCCAGCTCTTGTCGGCGACAGGACCAGGTGTAGTCACCAAGTTTCTTGAACGTCGCGGACCGGGGCTGCATCACGTCGCTTTGCGGGTCGATGACGTCGCGGCGATCACTCACGACCTGTGCGGTCGAGGCGTTGAGATGGTGGACCGTGCGCCGCGACCGGGCGGAGCAGGCACGTTGATCGCCTTCGCGCACCCCCGGGCGTTTGGCGGCATGCTGGTCGAGTTCGTTGAGGACCGTCCATGACGCCGACCACGAGCGAGGCCGGGGTCGCCGCGCAGTTGCACGATCGGGGTCGCTCGACGTGGGAAGCGGCTCACCACCATCCGATGATCGTGGAGATCGGGAGCGGCACGCTCCCGCACGAGACGTTCCGCTTCTACTTCGAGCAGAACGTCATGTACTTAGAGGACTACGCCCGCGCGATCGCGTTCATTCTGGCGAAGGCACCCGACGTCGACACGTTGCGGGTGCTCGGTCGTTTTCTCCAGCAAATCGTAGAGAACGAGATTCCGGCCAATCTCGAGTTCCTCACCCGACTCGGCGGTGTACCCCACGCGAATGCACTTAGCGCGATGGGGCCCGTCAACTACGGCTACACGCGTCACCTGCTCTTCGCCACGTCCCACGGTTCACCCGCAACCGGGCTCACGGCGATTCTGCCCTGCCAGTGGAGCTACGGCGAGATCGCGAGTCGTCTCGCAGTTCGAGCTCCCGAGGACCAGATCTACGCGGACTGGATCTCGCTGTTCGCGAATCCCACCTACGACGCGTTGGTCGCTGACTCGGTGACGTTGCTCGATCGCTTGGCGAGCGAAGAAGCCCTCTCAGTCGACGCGCTGGCACCCACGTTCGACTGGTCGTCACGGTTTGAAGTGGCGTTCTGGCAGATGGCCTATTCCCGGGGCGCCGACAACGCCGTCACCCGCGCCGAACTCGACGAAGTATGAAATTTATGAACGAATATGAAAGGAACACGTAATGGCGAAATCGACGGTGAGTGCATTGGCTCCAGAGGGAGCTCGAGCCTTCGTAGAAGGGCCACATCACCTCTTTATTGGGGGCGACCGCGTGGAGACCGGCAACAACATCGACGTGATGAACCCGGCGACGGGTGACACGCTTACCGAGGTGCCACTCGCCGGCCGTAGTGAGGTGGATGCCGCCGTCGCCGCCGCACGCCGCGCCTTCAGGGAGTATCGAGCCCTGTCGGGTTCACAGCGTGCCAAGTTGCTGTGGGCGCTCTCCCTGCTGATCGACGACAACGCCGCACAGCTCGCCGCAATTGAAGTGCTCGACAACGGCAAGCCACTCGGCGAAGCCGTCGCCGTCGACGTGGCGCTCGCCGCGGAGATCTTTCGCTACTACGCGGGGTGCGCGTCGACGCTGGAAGGGGCGATCACATCCAACTCCGTGCCGGGCATGCTCTCCTTGGTCCACCAGGAGCCGATCGGCGTGGTCGCGGCGCTGACGCCGTGGAACTTCCCGCTGCTCGAGACCGCCTACAAGTTGGGGCCGTCTCTGGCGGCCGGATGCACCGTGGTGCTAAAGCCCTCTGAGTTGGCCCCCTTGTCGACCCTCCGACTCATGGATCTGATCGAGCAAGCGGGTTTCGCCAAGGGCGTTGTCAACGCGGTCATTGGCGGTCCCGACGTCGGTGACATGCTCGTGCGTCACGAAGGAGTCGACAAAGTGGCCTTCACCGGTCAGACCGAAACGGGCCGGCTCATCTTGAAGGCGGCGGCCGATGACTTGAAGCCGGTCAGTCTGGAGCTCGGCGGCAAGAGCCCCAATATCGTCTTTCCCGACGCTGACCTTACGGCGGCGATCGGTGGGGTCTTTGGCGGCATCTTTTTCAACCAGGGACAGGCGTGCGTCGCAGGGTCGCGACTACTCGTGCACGCCTCGATCGCTGACCAGCTCGTCGCCTCGGTCGTCGAACGGGCGAAGGCCATTCGCCTCGGTGAGGGATTCCAGCCGGACACCAATATGGGCCCGCTCATCTCGACGGCACACCGCGAACGAGTCTTGGGCTTCGTCGACGAAGCGGTTGCTGATGGCGCGGTGCTAGCGACCGGCGGCACCAAGGCCGACGTCGAGGGACTGCCCGGCGGGTATTTCGCGAACCCGACCGTGTTGACGGGCGTGCGCAACGACATGCGCGTCGCCCAAGAGGAGATTTTTGGACCGGTGCTGTCGGTCGTGAAGTGGGAGGACGAGGAAGAGCTCGTGGCGCTCGCCAACGGGGTTCACTACGGCATTGCGGCGGGCATTTGGACGAGCGACACGGCCAAAGCGATGGCGCTCGCGTCACGCCTCGAAGTCGGCGTCGCCTGGATCAACACGTACGGCATGTTCGACGTGTCGGTGCCCTTCGGTGGTCGCAAACACTCGGGCGGCGGGCGCGAATTGGGACACGCAGCGTTGACGCCCTATCTCGTGGCGAAGTCGGTCTGGGTAAACCTGGACGCGCGACCGGCACACGCTGGCCAGTCGGTCGGCATCTGAAGGCAATGGCGGGGGAGAACTTATGACGACACGACTGCTCATCGAACACGGTTCAGTGCTCACGATGAACGACAACGACGACCTCATTGAGGACGGCGCGGTCTTGATCGAAGACGATCGCATCGTCGACGTGGGCACGACCGAGGACGTGCGATCACGCCACGATCTCGAGGGAGTCCGCGTCATCGACGCCACCGACAAGGCGGTGCTGCCCGGACTCGTTGATCTGCACTTCCACACGGCGATCGGGAAGGGCTGGTCGGATCATCTGCCGCTCTGGGAGTACCTCGACACCTGTTGGTACCCGATCATTCGCGCCCTCGACGACGACGCCGCGTACTGGGCAGCACTCGCCAGCTACTTGGAGTCGATCAAGTGCGGCGTCACGACCGTCAATGACATGTATCGCAAGCTCGGGGCGCTTCGCCGAGCGGCCGAAGAGATCGGGATCCGTGCGGTGCTTGCGAATGACATCGCCGACGATGAGCATGAACTGGACACGCTCGACGACGCTCGAGCGGCGTACCGCGAGCACCACGGCGCAGCTAATGGCCGCATTGAGGTCTACATCGGTATCGAGTGGCTGCCATTGGCGTCCGAGGAGCTTCTCCGCGGAGCGCGCGCGCTCGCCAACGAACTCGGCACGGGCATCCACATCCACCTGAACGAGTCTCAGACCGAGGTCGACAACTCGATAGAGCGCTTCGGCCGTCGACCGACCGAGGTTGCTTACGATTGCGGGATCTTGGGTCCCGACTGCGTGGCCGCGCACTGCGTCTGGTTGTCCGACCACGAGATTGACCTCATGGTCGAGACGGGCACGCAGATCTCGCACAACCCATCGTCCAACGCCAAACTCGGCAACGGCATCGCGCGTCTGCCCGAGATGCAGGCGGCGGGTATCAACGTGGGGCTGGGTCATGACGCAGCGGAGTGCAACAACTCGCGTGACCTTTTCGAGGTCATGAAGTTCTCCTCCCTCATCCACCGAGCCTGGCGCGTCGACGCGAGTCTCCAGCAAGCCCCCGACGTGTTGAGGATGGCGACGCGCAATGGCTCAAAGGCGCTCCACCATGAGACCGGCGAGCTCACCGTCGGCACGAAGGCGGACGTCATCTTGGTGGAACTCAAGAGCGCGATGTTTACACCGCTGGTGAAGGGCAATCGCGATCACCTCACTTCGCACCTGGTCTTCGCGGCCAATGGCAGTTGCGTTGACACCACGATCATCGATGGTGAGATTGTCATGGAGCGCCGCCAGCTGCTGACGGTCGACGAACCAACGGTGTTGCGTGAAGCGAACGCCGCCTTTGCGCGGATTCTTGAGCGCATGGTTGTGCCGGCGAGCTGACGTGATCAGACGGCAAGTGAGCGAGGGACTTCAATGACGACACGACTGCTCATCGAACATGGTTCGGTGCTCACGATGAACGACAACGACGACCTCATCGAAGACGGCGCCGTGTTGATCGAAAACGATCGCATCGTCGACGTCGGGACGACCGACGACGTGCGAGCCCGTCACGACTTCGAAGGCGTTCGTGTCATCGACGCCACCGACAAGGCGGTGCTGCCCGGACTCGTTGATTTGCACTTCCACACGGCGATCGGGAAGGGCTGGTCAGATCATCTGCCGCTCTGGGAGTCGTTGTTCGAGTTCTGGTATCCCATCATCCGTGCCCTCGACGACGACGCCGCCTACTGGGCGGCACTTGCGAGCTACTTGGAGTCGATCAAGTGCGGTGTGACGACCGTGAACGATATGTATCGAAAGCTTGGGGCGCTTCGCCGAGCGGCCGAGGAGATTGGCATCCGCGCGGTGCTTTCCAACGACATCGCCGACGCCGAGCACGGTCTCGACACGTTGGAGGATGCGCGCATCGCGCACCGCGATCACCACGGCGCTGGTAATGGTCGCATTGAGGTGTACGTGGGCATCGAGTGGTTGCCCCTCGCCTCGGAAGAACTTTTGCGCGGCGCGCGAGCACTCGCCAATGAGCTCGGAACCGGCATCCACATTCATTTGAACGAGTCTCAGACGGAGGTTGATAACTCGATAGAGCGCTTCGGTCGTCGCCCGACCGAGGTTGCCTTCGACTGCGGGATCTTGGGACCAGACTGCGTGGCCGCCCACTGTGTGTGGCTCTCGGACCACGAGATCGACCTCATGGTCGAGACGGGCACGCAGATCTCGCACAACCCCTCCTCGAACGCCAAGCTAGGCAACGGCATCGCCCGTTTACCCGAGATGCTGGCGGCCGGGATCAACGTGGGACTGGGTCACGACGCAGCGGAGTCGAACAACGGCAATGACATGTTTGGCGTGATGAAATTTGCGTCGCTGGTGCACCGAGCCTCGCGCGTCGACGCGAGCCTTCAGCAAGCCCCCGACGTGTTGCGAATGGCGACGCGCAATGGCGCAAACGCCTTGCACCACGAGACGGGCGAGCTCGCGTCGGGCAAGAAGGCAGATGTCATCCTGGTGGAACTCAAGAGCGCGATGTTTACACCGCTCGTGAAGGGCAACCGTGACCACCTCGCCTCTCATCTGGTGTTCGCGACGAATGGCAGTTGTGTCGACACCACCATCATCGACGGCGAAGTCGTTATGGAAGGCCGCAAAGTTCTGACGGTGGACGAGTCGACGGTCTTACGTGAGGCCAACGCGGCGTTTTCGCGGATGTTGGACGTCGCCGATATCAGGGCGGGCCAATGAGACCGATTCGCCCAAGGTGTCGTCGCTTTTGCAGTGTAAACAGTCAACGAATGGAGACATCATGAAGGCAGCATTCCTCGCACAACCAAACGAGTTCGTGGTGGGCGACCTCCCCGATGCGTCGGTCGACGGGTGGGCGGTGGTGCAGACAAAAGCGGCGGGCGTCTGCGGAACCGAACTGCACATCCTCGACGGCATGATCGAAGCGCCCCACTTGCCGTTCGTGCTCGGCCACGAAGCAGCCGGAATCGTAGTGAGCGCACCCGCGGGTTCGGGCGTCGCGCCCGGCGATCGCGTCGCGGTCTACAACATGATCGGCTGTGGCAAGTGTCAGTGGTGTCGCAGCGGTAACGAGCAAATCTGTCTTGACCCCGTCGGACAGCTCGGCTTCACGCTCGATGGGACCTTCCGCGACCTCATCGCCGTACCCGCCGAGAACTTGATTTTGTTGCCGGAACAGGTGTCCTTCGCTGACGCAGCGCTCCTGAGCTGCGGGGGCATGACGGCAGTGCACGCCATTCGCCTCGGCGATGTCGCGCTCGGTGACACCGTCGTCGTGAACGGAGTTGGAGGCGTAGGCCTCATGGCCATCCAGGTGGCCTTCGCCGCAGGCGCACGCGTGATCGCTATCGCCGACAGCACTGAAAAGGCGACGCTGGCCAGCAACGCTGGGGCGTTCCACACGATCGTTCTTGACGGCGAGGGCTACGAGGCGGTGCCGGCGAGGGTGAAGGAGGCGACGGGTGGACTCGGCGCCACGCACTTCATCGAACTGGTCGGAACCTCGGCGTCAATGCTGGCGGGAATCCGGAGCCTCGGCCGGCGCGGAGCATTCGTGTCGATTGGCTATACCAAGGAAGAGATCGCTGTTCATCCGATCGAGCTGATCCTCTCTGAGATTCGATTCCTGTCGTCGGTTGCCGCCTCGCGTCGCGACTTGGAAGCGGCTATTCGGCTCGCCGCCGATGGACGCCTCTCTACCGTGATCGACACGCGCTATGCGTTGAGCGACGTGGAAGTCGCTCTCGACCGTCTGCGCGCCCGACAGGTATCAGGTCGTAACGTGTTGGTGTGGGACTGACACTCCGTGCGCATCGACGTCCACAGCCACATCCTCGCGCTCTCGGCCAATCCCGAGTTCACCGCGGCCTACGGTAGAGAGGGATCGCTCTGCATCTGCCGCAGCCAAGGACACCTCCCGTCTCACCGTGCCCCGACCGAGGATGAGTGGCGCGCGAGCGGATTCGCCGAGGATGGATGGCCGACGATCGGCGCGGAGCAAAGTCTCGCGGATCACGAGGGCTTCGACAAGATTGTTCTTCTCTCGGTGTCGCCACAGTATCTCGACGGGGAACTGATCGGGACTGTTGACAATGCGGGACTGACTGACGTTCCCGGGCCGCCGCACCCCGAGAAGTGCAACGACTACGTGGCCGATATTGTCCGACAGGCTCCTGATCGGTTCATCGGCTTTGCCTCTGTGAACCCGCTCTATCAGGGACCGGACGCAGCGGTCGCCGAACTCGAACGCAGCGTCACCGAGCTCGGCCTCAGCGGCGTCAAGCTCTATCCGATGTACCAGCACTGGTCACCCGACGATCGTGAAATAGCGTTCCCCATCTTCGCAAAGGCCGCGGATCTCGGGATTCCCGTGATGGTTCATCAGGCGGGCTCGACGCGAATTGACGCTCGACTCTCGCTGGGACGGCCGGCATTATTGGACGATGTCGGTCGTGAGTTTCGAGACCTCGTCGTAATCTTGGCGCACTGCGGGATTCCTTGGATTGATGAAGCCATGTTCATGCTCACCAAGCATCCCAATTTCTACGCTGATCTGAGTTATCACCTCGCCACCCTGTCGAGAGCGAATCTCTATCGGTGGCTGAGTTCACTGGAGGACTACTTCGTTCCTCTGGAAAAACTCTTCTTCGGCAGTGACTACCCAGGCTTTCTCTACGATCCCGTTGCCCTCGGCGAGAAACTCCTCACGGTCAATGAAGAAGCCAACGGACCAGCGATACCCTCGGGAAAACTTGATGGATTGATGGGCGACAACGCCGCTGCGGTGTTGCTGAAATCTTGAATCATTGACAGATAACAGGTGGTTGCGGACGTGATCTACGTGGCGGAGAGATCAAGTCGATCTACTTCTGAGGAGCCCCACGAGTCTCAGTCCCGGGCGCTACGAGGGTGTTCCCGCATATCTGCCGCGTGAACGACGTCGGCGTAGTCGCGGTGTCCGCGGATGAGGTCGAGCGCCCCAATGGAGGGCCGACTCAGCGTCGAAAGAGCCGTCAAAGCCGGGCGGTGTACGACGTTCTCACGAGTCACAGCGTTCATCCGCGAGTGAACGCAGCGCCTCGATTGCCGCGCGCCGTTCGCGGCGCACGCGGGTCACGTGGTCGACGCCTGGTCCGCCACTGGAGCGGGGCTCGGAGTCATAGGAGATGCCCAGCGCTGCGCCCAGGCTTGCGCTGATGGAGCCACGTAAAGCGTCGAGGTTGTAGCCGCCCTCGAGAAATAATGCCAAGCGG
>Ga0182030_10007876_pt1 | contig 22165 bp, 18 predicted proteins | sample 812S3MmetaG_FD_121299 | JGI IMG/M metagenome (GOLD analysis project Ga0182030, IMG submission 121299) | Permafrost microbial communities from Stordalen Mire, Sweden - 812S3M metaG (Illumina Assembly) | ecosystem: Environmental > Terrestrial > Soil > Wetlands > Permafrost | place: Sweden... | reverse complement strand
AAGGCGAGCGCACGGCGTTCGGCGTCGGCGCAGGCGTGGCGGCCGGCGTCGGCGTGACGGCTGGGGCCGGCGAGCGCACGGCGTTCGGCGCCGGCGCAGGCGTGGCGGCCGGCGTCGGCGTGACGGCCGGCGCCGGCGAGCGCACGGCGTTCGGCGTCGGCGCAGGCGTGGCGGCGGGCGCAGGCAGCGGCGGGCGGGTCGGGTTCGCCGCCGGAGTCTGGCCGTTGACCGGCTGAGGCGCGGCGGCGGCGGCCGGCGTCCTGGCCGGAGCGGGCGGACGGCCGCCCGCGGGCGCTGTGGCTTGCGGCGGAGCGAACCGCACCTGACCTGCGGCGCCCGCTGGCGTAGCCGGACGGGGCGCGGCGGCCTCCGGCCGGGCGACGACCGTCACCCCCTTCGGCAGCGGCGGCGGCCCGAGCGGACGCGGCGGCGGCGCAGCTGCGGCCGGAGCGCCCGGGCGGCCATAGTAAGCGCGCGCGGCGATCCCCAACGGAATGGCGATGGCCAGCGCCGGCAATACGCCGGCGATGCTCGGCGGCGGCGGCGGCGGCAGGTCGCGCCAGTCGCGATCTTCGTCGGAGTAGAAGACATAATCCGGCGGCGGCGGAGGCGGCGGCGGGCCGAAATCGTCGCCGCCGAAGTAATAGACCGGCCGGTCGGCGTAGACGATCTCGGCCGGCGGCGGCGGCGGCAGATCCTGGTACTCGACCACCGCGAAGTCGGCCGGCGGTTCGCGCCGCGCGGAAAGCGTGTCGAGCCGGCGGTCGGCGTCGAAGGCGTGCGGCCCCTTGGGATAGCGGCGCAGATAGGTCCAATAGGCGCGGGGATCGTTCTGCTCCAGCGCGCGGCGCCAGAACAGAGCCTCGCGGCGGGCGGCGAGGATCGCCTCGATGCGGCGGGCCTGCTCGGAGCGGGCATGATCGCGCAAGAACTCCTCGTAGTCCGGTAGCGTGTCGCGCTCGACGACGACCTGATAGGCCTCAGCGGCGGAAAGCTGCTTCAGCGGCTTCTTCGGCGGCGCGCGCCGGGCGACGGGCGCCGCGTCGGCCGCGCGCTCGAACAGGAAATAGGGCGAATCGAACTTGCCGGCGCTCCAGGGAAGCTGCGCGCCTTGCGTCTTCTGGTTCACCTCGACGCGCACCTGCGCGAGCACGTCGTTGATGTCGACGCCGCCCTGGCGCATCTGTCCGGCGAGCGACTTGGCGTAGATGCCGTAATCGCCAGCGTCCTCGACGCCGATCGCGCCCGGCGCGGCGTTGAAGGCGATGACGGAGTTGGGCTCGGGATCGCCCAGCGCCAAACCGCCCGCGAGGGGCTGGCCCTGCTGTGCATAGGGATTGGGCCGGGCGCCGTCGATCACGACGACGCGGGCGAGGCCGGGGGCGGCGGCGAGCGCATGGGTGAAGTCGGTGAGCTTGACCGCTTCGAGCGGAACGTCGCTGTCGCGGGCGATGCGCGCGTCGACCGGCGCGAGGTAGTTGTCGCCGGAATATTGCAACGCGCGGCCGGAGAAATAGACGAAGGCCTGCATGTCCGGCCCGGCCGCGTTGGCCTTGTCGAGGAAGTTGCGCAGCGATTCGCGCACCGACTTCTGGTCGAGGTCGCGTGCGCCGACGACGTCGAAACCGGCGGCCTGCAACACCTGGGCGATGAGCCCGGCGTCATTGGCGGCGGTCGGCAACGTCGCGTCGGCATAGGCGGATTCGCCGATGACCAGCGCTATGCGCGGGTTGGCGGCGTCGGCGTCCAGGCTCCAGACGGTCAGCGCGACGCCCGCAACGGCCGCGCTCATGTAGGCGATGATTCGCAAATTACGTCCCCGCATCAGTGTAAACACCGGGCGGGGTAGGCGGCGTTTGGGCCGAAGTCGAGGCGAAATAAGGCTGACCTTGCGGCGCCGCCGTTTTCACATCGTCGGGGCGGTCTCGGACGCCCGCGCCTCCAGCCGCCCGCGCGCGCCGCGGTAAGCGCCCTGGGCCTCGACGAGCTGCGCCGCCTTGCCGAGCAGCATCGGCGGCATATTGGCGTAGAGCGATTCGTATTCGCCCGGCGCGACGCGGTAGGTCTCGTGGAAGATGCCGACGTCGCCGTTCGCGCCGACGGCGCGGTTGAACGCCGTCCACGCCGGCAGGTGCTCGCTGTCGCGCGCCTTGGCGTAGGCTTCGAGATGGTCGAACGAGCGCCAGTACTGCACGAGAAGCGTGGTGCGGCCGAACCAGAGGTTCGCGCCGAGGAAGCCCAGCTCCGGCCGGCGCTCAAGCTCGGCGAGCATTCGCGGCATCGCCATGAACACCGGCCCCCACTTGTGGACCTTCCACAGCTTGTTGAACCGCATGCCGATCAAAAACACCACGAACGGCGCCTCGCTGCGCGCCGTCCAGCGGCCCTTGCGTAATTCCGGCATGAGCGGCTCCCGTCTCGACGGCGGCACTCAAGCGCAGAATGTTTTCCTCGTCAACTTATCTGTCGTCCCGCTCGACCCCAGCGCGCGCGGCGCGCCATCGCTCGGCGAGCGCCGCCATGTCGGCGTCGCTCAGCGGCGAGGTTTGCTCGAAGACGACGGCCTTGACGCCATGCTCCAGCGCGAAGACCTCGCCGGTGCGCCGGAAATGCGCGCCGATCCCGGCGCCGTCGAGCAGCTCCTGCGAGGGCAGGGTGACGGTGAGCTGGTAGCTCGGGATCACATGCGTCTGCACGGGATCGCCGACGATCATCACGGCGCAATCCTTCATCTTCGGCGTCGGCGGGCCGTCGACGGTGTCGACGTCGGTCATGCCGACGCTGGTCTCGCGCCCACGCGCGAGCGGCGACTGGCCCGGCTTCAACTGCCAGAGTTCGCCGATCAACTGGCCGCTGAACGTGTAGCTGGAGCCGAGGCCGCAGACCTTGTGTTCCGGCGTCGCGCGCGCGTCGACCCATTCCTTGAGGCGGGCGAGTTCGGCGAGGTCGGAGCGCGGCGCGTGCGGTCGCGCGGCGGCGGGAAACAGGCCGTGCGGCGCCAGCGACCCGGCCGGCGTCATCGTCAGCGCCGCGAGCGCCGCCAGCGCGGCGAGGCCGCCCGCGCGCGATTTCGCGAACAGCAGCAGCAGCGGCGCGGCGATGAACAACGCCACGAACGGCGCAATCAGATAGAGATGGTGCGGATAGGGCGACTGCACGCGCAGGAACAGAGCCGCCGCCAGCGGGCCTGAGAGGAACGCGAGCCGCACGAGGCGCGCCCGCGAGCGCAGCAGCAGGAACAGCCCGCCGCCGAGCGCCAGCCCAAGCGGCGCGAAGCCGCACCAGTCGCCGACGACCTCAGCCAGCACCGCGGGCGTCTTGCGATAGGCCGCGTACATGCGGGCGTAATCGTGCGCGGCCGGGTTGGGCAACCAGTCGATCAGCACGGGCGCGAGCAAGCCGAGCAGCGTCAGCGCCCCGACGCAGGCCGCGAGCGCCGCCTCGCGCCAGCGGAAGCCCGCGCGGCGACGCAGGGCGCAGACGGCGACTTCGAGCGCGAGCGAGGCGACCAGCCCCGCCGCCGCGAAGGCGTACCAGCGGCGGAACAGGAACATCGCAAACAGCGTCAACGCCAAGCCGAAAGCGAGCTTGCGCACGAGCGCGCTCAGACGCGCCGAACCCTTCGGCAGCGCCAGCGCCTGAGCGAGCTTGTCGGCGAGCCTGAGCGCGACGACGAACAGCGCCAGCCCGCCGATGTCAGGCATCCCGCGCGAAGCCACCACGAGGCCGAACGGATAGGCGGCGGCGACCGCCGCCAGCGCGAAGGCGAAAGCGTAGCTCTCGCGGCGCAGACCCGCGATCTCGCGCGCGGCCCAGGCGAGCGCGAGCAGCGCCGGCGCCGCGTAGAACACGACGATAGCGCCCTGGTAGACGGCGCGGCTCAGGAGGCCGAACGCCGCCAGCGCGAAGCCCGGCAGCAGCGCCGGCAGCCAGGAATAGTCCTTCGGCGTCGAACCCGCGAGGTCGAGCGCCAGCGGCAGCAGCTTGCCTTCGCGCGTCAGCGTCCCGACCGCGACCGACACGACGCGGTAGAACATGAAGTCGGCGATCTCGAGATCTTGGGCGACGATCACGTAAAACGCATTGAAAGCCGCCAGCGCGGCGACGAGCGCGACAACCAAAGCCGCGCGCGAGCCCGCGAGCTTCAGCCGCGTCCCGCTCAGCGCCTTCCAGATCCCGCCGGCGAGTAGCGCCAGCGACAACAGTGAAACGCCGAGCCGCGACGCCTCGGGCGCGGCGGCGGCGAGCGCGCAAGCGCCCGCGCCGGCGGCGAAGATTTTTGCCCACAGCGACGCCTCCTCCGCCGCCATCAGCGCCGCCAATCCGAGCGCGGCGACGCCGACGATCAGGCCGAGGGCGAACGCCGGCCCCGGCGACGGCGAGAGCCGCCAGCCGAGCACGGCGGCGCTGGCCGCAAGCGTCGCGGCGGCGGCGAAGGCCGCGGCGCGGCGGGGCAGGGCGAGCGGGAGTGGCGCGGCGACGTCGGACATGACGCAAAGTCTGCTAGCGAAGCTTTAATATTCGAGAAAACTCGGCTGGCAGGGTCTGCCGGCGGGAACGGCGGCTTATGTCAAAGGCGCCCTCTCCGTCATGGCCGGGCTTGTCCCTTCGACGTTCACACAACTTCACAGCCGCAGACCGATGCGAAAGCGAGTTATGCAACCAGCTGCCTCATCCTGAGGCGCGAGCGAAGCGAGCCTCGAAGGATGCTCAAGTTATAACAGACGGTTGTGCGAGACGCCTTCGTCCGCTGACGGCCCCGCCAAGGATTGCACAAAGAGCAGCGCAAACGCGAACGTCCTTCGAGGCTCGCTTCGCTCGCGCCTCAGGACGAGGGTAGTGATGGCATAACCCTTCTCAAAATATTGACTTGTGCACCGCTCCAAACTCGCGGCGCGGTAACCTTTTGAGAGGTAGGAATCGAGAATGAGTTTCGCGAGCCGCCTTCAGCGCGTTCGGCGGCGATCAACTCACCGGCGCGCCGCCCTGTCAAAAACCTTCCTTTTCGAGAGAGCTTTCACCCTGGGCCCGTCGCCGGGCTTTCGAGGGTAATTTCCTGCTGAGCCATTGCGCTCTTCGCTGCCGCGAGACTCGCGATTTCCATTGTGTGACGGTGGAAGCTCGGAAAATCGCGCGTGCTCGGCGTGACCCGAAAGCCTAGGCGTCCGAAGACGAAGAGATGGAAATCCGCGACAGTCAAATGGTCTCCCGCGATCCACCGGCGAGTCGACATATGCTTTTCGATGTAAGCGAAGTCAGCGGCTAGTTGTACGGCTGCCGCTTGTTCCACAGACTTCTCGCAGACCGCGTCGTCGCAAAAGCGCGCTGCCCGCCATAGCCGCCCAAAGGCCGGATGCACAGAACTGGAGATATACGCCATCCAGCTCAGAGCTTCATATCGCTCCGGCGTCCCGATCGACGGTAACAGCGCATGGCCGTTGGCAATATCCGCGATGTAGCAAAGTACGACTGGTGCTTCCGTGATCGTACCGTGGGTCGCGGTCGCAAGCGCCGGGACACGGCCGAGCGGATTGATGGCGAGATAGCTCGGATCGGTCTGCCTGCCCCTCTCGACGCGCACGGCTTCATAGGCGAGACTGGAGTACTCCAGCGCGATGTGTGGTCCCAGGGCGCACGATCCCGGAAGATAGAACAACTTCATGGTTCCGCCCTGAAGCGTTACTGTCAATGTAGATTGCATCCGGGCGTCTGGGTGACAACACCCGACACCGCAGGAGTCTTCGATGGCCGCAGCGACTCTTATATCTGATACCAAGTCGAAGAGAGAATGACTCATGTGCGCATCGGATTGTCATGCCCGGGCTTGTCCCGGGCATCCACGCCGCTGAGCGATCGGATCGCCTATGTTACTGCGCGTACGGCCGAATTGATCTTCCAGGAGCGGAGGAAGGCGGCTCGACGTGGATGGCCGGGACAAGCCCGGCCATGACGGAGAGGGCGTCGCATAACCCGCTCAAAATACTGAAGTTAGCGCAAACGCGGACCCCCTCGCCCAATTACAGCGCCGCGCTCGTCGCCTTGCGTTCGCTCGCTGCGCGCTGCTCCTCGCGCCACGATTTGAAGGTGAAGAACAACAGCGAGGCCGCAATCAACGCGAGCCCCGTCAGGTAGATCGCATTGACCCGGAACCCTAACTCGGGAATCGCCCAGGCCAGCGGCAGCGAAACCAGCCCGGTCAGCGCCGGCACGGCGAGGAAGAACATCGTGACATAGCCGTTGTCGCCTCCCGTCGCCGTCAGCGCCACCTGATAGAACACCCGGCCGATCGAGGCCGCAACGATCGTGCCGAACATCATCAGCAAGATCGCCGGCCCCTGCGCCAGGACCAGTTCGCCGCGCGACGCCAGGACATAAACCAGGAACGGGATCAGCACCGCCGCCGGCGTGACGAAATTGACGGCGATAGAGGCCGACTCCTCGTAACGCGAAAACCACCGGCCGATCAGCGTGCCGTTCAGCGCCGACAGCAGCGGGATGGGAATCGCGAACACCCAGCTTCCCCGCAGGAAGCTTTCGAGCATGTCGCCTTCGCCCGGGTTGAGTTGGCTCCAGGCCACCGCCATCGCGCCGAAGAACGCCGCGAACAGGCAGCCGAAGAACGCCGGCGGCCCCAGCGGGACCGGCGCGCCGGAGATGACCCGCGCCACCATCGCCGCCCAGAACGGCGACAGGTTGAAGATCGCGGCGATGATGATCGGATGCGCGCCGGTGAGGCCGAGCTTGTAGAGCATGAGCCCGGCGATCCCGAGCGCGAAAATCCCGGCGAGCTTGGGATACATCGCCGGGGTCGCAAAGATGGCCACGAAGTCGCGCCGGCTTTTCGGCCGCGCGATGAGCAGCGGCACTGAGACGAGCAGCGAAACCTGGGTGACGAGGATGAACTGCTCGAAGTTGAGCCGCTTGGCCGCCAGGAACGATAGCGGCTCCTGTACGGAGAGCAGAATCGCGGTCGAGGCCGCGAGCAGCGCGCCAAGCCGGTAGTTCGCGCGAACGATTTGCGGCATGGCGCCCTCTTTTCGCCCAGCAGACGCTGGGGTTTGAGGACATTACGAGGTTTGCCGGCCTGCGGTTGCGCCCGACCGCTCAAAAACCCGCGATCACGCCGCGTCCGCCTTCTTGCGCGACGGACCCCAGCGGCGGGCGCGGGCGGCGCGGCGGGCCTCGACCTCGCCTTCGGTGGGCGCGTTGGGATCGAGCGAGGCGAGCGCGTCCATCACCCGCTCCGGCGGGAAGGCGACGATCACCTCGGTGCCTTCGCGCACCTTGGAATTCAGCGTGAACTCGCCGCCGTGCAGTTCGACGAGGCCGCGCACGATCGGCAGGCCGAGGCCGGTGCCTTCCTCGGCGTTCTTGAGCGCCATCGAGCCGCGCCCGAAAGAGGACAGCACGGTCGGGATCTCGGACTCAGGGATTCCGACCCCGGTGTCGCGGATCGAGACATATTGGCCGCGCTGCGCGGTCCAGTCGACCTTGATGACGATGCGCCCGTTCTGCGGCGTGAACTTGATCGCGTTGGAGAGGATGTTGAGCGTGATCTGCCGCAGCGCGCGCTCGTCGGCCCACAGCCGCGGCAGTTCCTCGTCGATCTCCTCGGCGACCTCGATGTTCTTGGTCTTGGCGCGCAAGGCCAGCAGATGGCGGCATTCCTCGACCACGCCCGGCAGCGAAACCGCCTCCTCCTTCAGCTCGTAGCGCCCGGCCTCGACGCGCGAGAGATCCAGGATCTCGTTGATGAGCATCAGCAGGTGCTGGCCGCTCGAATGGATGTCGGCGGAATATTCCTTGTAGGAGGCGCAAGTGTGCGGTCCGAACAGCTCGGCCTTCATCACCTCGGAAAACCCAAGAATCGCGTTGAGCGGCGTGCGCAGCTCGTGGCTCATGGTGGCCAGGAATCGCGACTTCGCGAGATTGGCGCTTTCCGCGCGGCGGCGCGCCTCGTCGGAATTGTATTTCGACGTCTCCAGTTCGACGATCAGCGCGTCCTTCTCCTCCTGGAACGAGAAGCCGGCGAGCGCGCTGCTCATCAGGCGATTGGCGAGCATGATGAAATAGAGCAGCACGCCGCCGCACAGCGCCGCCAGCATGGCGAAATCCTGCAGCGAGCGCGCGCCGACCGACCACAAGGCCGCCGCCATCATCGGCGCGAGCCCGGCGCCGACCGCGGCCGGAATCGCCGAGGCGGTCATCGCGATCATGCCCGAGACGAGGATCACCAGAACCAGCGCAAAGCCATGCGCGGCGGGGTCGGACACATTCAGCAGCAGCGCCACGCCGGCCGCCCACGCGGCGCCGGTGAGACCTTCGGTGGCGACGAACAGGCCGCGATAGTAGCCGGCCTCGCTCTCCGGGTTGGGAAGCCCGAGGTAGCGTCCGCCGAGCGCCCAGCGCGCGCCGATGGCGACGAGCGAGGCGGCGATCCAGGCGAGAGTCAGGTCGGTGGGCGCCCAGCTCATCGCGGCGGCGCCGACGCCGAGCGTCAGCAGCGCGCCGGCCGGGGCGGCGCTGCGCGCGCTCTCGGCGAACAGGCGCACCATGCTGTCGAAGGGTCCGGCGGCGTCGCCGGTCGAACTCGTCAGCGCATGGCGGACGTGCTTGAGCTTGACGTTCATCTTGCGGCGGCGCGACGCCTGCTCAGGATCGCCCTTGCGACCCCGCTCGATCATCTCCGCCGTGACATCCGACATGGCCGCCCAGATACGCAACGCAACACACCCGGCTTGAGATATGGGCGCCAGTCGTTAACGATGCGCTTACGCTTTTCGTCAGATTGGCGCTATCGTAGCGGAAAAATAGTTAACCTGGAGGACCCGATGCGGCTGCACCATTCCCCGCACGCGCCGAATGCGCGGCGAGTGCGCATGTTTCTGGCTGAGAAGGGCCTTGAAGTTCCACTCGTCGCCGTCGACCTCGCCAAGCTCGAACACAAGGGCGAAGGCTATTGCGCCGTCAATCCTTTCCAGACAGTTCCCGCGCTGGAGCTGGACGACGGCGCCGTGATCTCCGAATCGATCGCCATCTGCCGCTATTTCGAGGAACTGCATCCGGCGCCCGCATTGTTCGGGACGGGCGCGCGGGAGCGGGCCGAGGTCGAGATGTGGCAGCGGCTCGCCGAATTCCAGCTCCTGTTCACGATCGCGCAGACGTTCCGCCACACCCATCCGGCGATGCGCGAGATGGAGAACCCGCAGGTTCCGCAATGGGCGGAAGTGAACCGCGGCCGCGCGCTGACCGCGTTTGCGCGCTTCGACGCGGCGCTGGCGTCGCGGCGCTATCTCGCGGGGGACAGTTTCAGCGTCGCCGACATCACCGGGCTCATCGCGCTCGACTTCGCCAAGCCGGCGCGAATCGCCATCCCCGACGATCTCGTCCACCTGCGCCGCTGGCGCGAGGAGATTGCATCGCGGCCGAGCGCGGCGGCTTAGCGCGCGAATGCCGGATGCGCGCGTGGGCGTTACGAGGTTGTTGTCTTTACTGCGCTTTCCGTCATGGCCGGGCCGGTCCCGGCCATCCACGCCGGAAAGAGATCGGCCATATGCCGATAAGATACAGACGCCGCGCGACGTAGACGCCCGGGACAAGCGCACGGAGAATTTCGCGGCGGCAATAACAAAGTTAGATATTCTTCGTTATCGCGCTATGAGAATGCATTGTTCAATCGTGGTATGCTCATGAATGTCAGCCTGACCCCCGCGCTCGAAAAGCTGGTCCAGCAGAAGGTGGAAACCGGGCGCTATGGTTCGGCGAGCGAAGTCATCCGCGAGGCGTTGCGCCTGATGGAAGAGCGCGACCAGATGCAGGCGCTGTACAAGGACGAAATCCGCAAAAAGATCGCGGCGGGCATGGCGTCGTTGAGGGCGGGCCGCAGCACGGACGGCGAAGCCTTCTTCGACCGGCTCGAGGCGGAACTCGACGCGGCCGAGCGTCTCGGCTCCGCGTGAAGCGCTACCGGCTTTCTGAGGACGCGCAGAACGATCTCGACGAAATCCGTCGGTATCTGACGGACGAGGGCGGGGCGGTGCTTGCGCGTTACGTGCTGCGGGAAATCCGGGGCGCATTGGGCTTCCTCGCTGAGACGCCCGGAGCCGGCCACGCCCGCGAAGACCTCACCGACGAGCCGGTGAAATTCTGGTCGGTGTTTTCGTACATGATCGTCTATGACCCGGCTGCCAAGCCGATCGGAGTCGCCCGCGTCCTTCACGGCAGCATGGATCTCGAAAAGCTCTTTCGTAAACACCCGCCCGGCGCCTGATGGCCTTGGCGCCCGAGCTGGAAAGCCCGGGCATGGGCGCGCCGCCCGCTTCAGAACAGCGCCAGTCCCGCCGCCGAGGGCCGGGTGGTGCGGTACTGGCTGCGCGCGGCGACGTCGGACGCGATGACCGCGATACCCAGCGAAACCGTCCACAGCATGTCGCCGAAATTCTCCATCAGCGCGCCGAGCGTGAGATTGCAGGCCAGCGCCGCCGCCAGATAGGGCGCAAGCCGCGGCGACGCCTCGCCGATGCGGCGGAAGCCGAACCAGATCATCGCCGAGGCCAGCCCCGCGCCGACGATCCCCAGTTCGTACCAGACGGCGAACAGCTCGCCGCGCGGCGCCGTATCGGGAAACAGCCCGGTCTGCGCCGCCCGCACCAGCGCCTCGAAGCCGTGGCCGGTAACGAGAAGCAGCTTCTCATGGATGATGATCGCCTGGGCGCGCGCCAGCGTCGCGAACGGTGCGTCGAGCCCGGCGAGGCCGGAATTCATGACCCCGCGCGTCAATTCGGCGGTGAGGACGGTCGCGAGCGGGCCGAGCGCCATCAGCGTGGCTGCGATCCAGGCGAGATCGCGCGTTGTACGGCCGAGATCGGCGACCGCGAACGACAGCGCGGCGAAGCCGAACAGCAGCGCAATCATCATCGAGGTCGAGCCGAGCGCGTAGACGAAGACGAAAGCGGCGATCAGCAGAAGCCGGCCCCAGCCGTTACGGCCGCGCGCAGCCAGCCCGCCCATCGCGGGGAACAGCGTCGCCACCAACACGACGGCGCCGTCGAAGATGCGCTGGCGCGGGATCGTCGCGCCGTAGCGAATGGCGACGAAGGCGGCGAACATCGCCGCCATGCCGACGACGAGGCCGATGGGGAACAGGTAGAGGTCGGTCGCGCGCGCATGGCCGCGCGTCGTCGACAGCGCCAGGAATAGCGATACGAGCCACAGCGCCATCTTCAGCAGATGCTGGCCGGCGGGAATCGAGAACGGCGTCCACAGCACCGAAACGCCCGCCCAGCCGATCGCGGCGAGGCAGAGCGCGACAATGGGATTCGAGAAGGCGCTGCGCATGCGCTCAAGGATGCCGGCGGGCGGATCGACCCATGCCGACCCCGCGAACAGGACCACAGCGATGGCGTAGAGGAAGAAGATCGCAAGCTCGTGCAGCACCGCTCCGGCCGGAACTCCGAGCGCGAGCAGAACATAGCCGAGGCGCGAGAAATACTGCGCGGCGTCGGCGGCTTCGTCGTTGCGGGCTTGATTTGAAACCCAACTCACTATTTTAAACCCAAGTTATGGGCCTTGCCGTTTCGACCGGCTCTATAGCGCGGGACTACGGCGCGCGCTGTGGACTTGGGGCAACACCGGCCGGCCAAAAAGCACATTTCGAGGCGGAAGAGGACATGAACGCGCCGACGCCCTCCCTTCGCCTGCCGCGCGTGCGCGCCGAACTGCGGCTCGCGCTCGCGCGCGCCGGCGCCCGAACCGAGGCGGCGGACGCATTCGAGACCGGCGGCTGGCGGCTGCGCTTCCCCCGTTCGCGAGGGCCTTGCGAGGCGGTCGTGGTCAACACCGGCGGTGGCATGGCGGGCGGCGACCGCGTCGAGATCGCCGTCAGCGCCGGCGCCGGCGCCGATGGCCTCGTCACCAGCCAGTCGCAGGAAAAGATCTACCGCGCGGACGGCGCCGCGAGCGAGCTTCGCGTGCGCCTCGATGTCGCGCAGGGCGCCCGGCTGACCTGGGCGCCGCAGGAGACGCTGCTGTTCGACGGCGCGCGGCTCGACCGCCGGCTGGAGGCCGACGTCCACGAGACCGCGACGCTGACGCTGTTCGAGGCCGTCGCTTTCGGCCGCCTCGCGCATGGCGAGACGCGAATCGACGCCGCGCTCGCCGACCGCTGGCGGCTCAGGCGCGGCGGCCGGCTCGTGTTCGCCGAAAGTCTGCGCATCGAGGACGCCGGCCGCACGCTCGACCGCATAGCGGTCGGCGCGGGCGCGCGGGCGCTGGCGACCCTCGTGCGTCTAGCGCCCGACGCCGCGGTTAGCCTGGAGCCGCTGCGGGCGGCGTTAACCGCCGTCGAGGAGGGAGCCGGGGCGCGATTCGAGGCCGGGGCGAGCATTGTCGACGGCGCGCTGGTGGCGCGGCTCGCGAGCCCGTCGCCGCAGCGGCTGCGCGAGGGGCTGATCGCCGCCTTCCGCGTGCTGGAGGGCCGGGACGCGCCGAGGGTCTGGTATTGAGCCGCACGGGATGGGCGGTTCTGGCGGCGCTCGCGCTCGCGCTCATGCAGGGCTTGGCGGCGGCGCGAATCGAGCTGACCTTCGACGAAGCCTATTACGCGCTGTGGGCGCGCTGGCCGCAGGCCGGCTATCTCGATCACCCGCCGATGGTCGCCTGGACGATTGCCGCCTCGCGGGCGCTGTTCGGGGCCGACGAGTTCGGCGTGCGCGCGCTGTTCTGGCTCGAAGGCGCGAGCCTGCCGGCGCTCGTCGCCTGGATCGGCTGGCGGCTTTACGGCGAGGCGGCGGCGCCGGCGTTGATCTTCGTCGGCGCGCCGCTGCTCGCTGGCGCCCCGCTGGCGACGCCGGACACGCCGCTGACCTTCTTCTGGACGCTCGCTTTGCTGGGGCTGGTCGAGATCTGGCGCGGCCATAGCCGGGCCTGGGGCCTCGTCGGGCTGGCGGCCGGCGCGGCGGGGCTCGCCAAGATGACGGCGGGCTTCCTCGGGCTCGGAGTAGCGCTGGCGCTCGTCGTCACGCCGTCATTGCGGCGGGAATGGCTGCGGCCGGGTTTGTGGATCGCGGCGGCGCTGGCGTTCGCCACGGCGTCGCCGTTCCTGATCTGGAACGCGGGTCACGGCTGGGCGACGTTCCACAAGCAGGGCGCGCGACTTGCCGCGCTGCGTTTCGCGCCGCGCTATCTCGCGGAGTTCGTCGGCGCGCAGGTCGCGCTGTTCAACCCGCTGAGCGCGGGGGCGACGCTGTGGGGTGTTGTACCCCACAGCTCTCCCCCGCAAGGGGGGAGCGAGCCTGTCCGGCTGCTGCTCGCGACCGTCGCGCCCGCGCTGATCTATTTCACGCTCCACGCGCTGCACGATCGCGTGCAGGGAAACTGGCCGGCGCCGCTTTACCCTGCGCTCGCGCTGATCGCGGCGCGGGTCGCGCCGCGCTGGCTACCCGGTGCGGCGGCGGCCTCGGGTCTCGCTGTCGTCGCGGCGATTTATCTGCATCTCGCGCTGGCGTGGCCGCCGCTCGGCCCCGCAGACCCCGCCTTGCGAATCGGCGGCTGGCGCGATCTCGCCGCGCAGGTTTTAGCGCAAGCGAAAGAGCGCAAGGCGCGCTTCGTGCTCGCCGAAGGTTACGCCGCGACATCGCTGCTATCGTTCTACGGGCCGGTCTCGCCTGAGGTCGCCGAACTCGGCGAGCCGGAGCGCTGGACGTTCCGGCCGCAGGTCGACCTCGTCGGCGAGGGCCTCGCTTTCGGCCGGCCGGACATGGCCGAGGCGCTCGACCGCGCCCATTTCCGCGCGACCCCGGTCGCGACCCTGCGAAGGCGCGTCTGCGGCGTCGAGCTTGAGTCCTACACGCTATTTGCGGTCGAAGCCGCGCCTTGAGGAAACATCGCGTCTAGCGGTTCAAATCTACCGCCCGGCGCCCCACGCGTCGCTCGCGGACTCCGGTTTCGACCCAAAGCGGATAAGGCGTGCGCCATCAGCCCCCTCATCCTGAGGCGCGGAGCGAAGCGGAGCCTCGAAGGATGCTCGGTTAGAACGGCTGCCCGTTCAATCAACTGTCGCCAACAGGCCGTCATGCGAGTTCAGGCAAACTTCGTTCCTCGCGGCGCGTGCCGGCGACGGCGGCTCTGGCTGGAGCGTGGTTCGAGGCTCCGCTTCGCTCCGCGCCACCACGAGGAGGTGGATGGCGGCAGCGTTCCCCGACGCCGAGCATCGGACTTAACGACTAACCCCGGACGCGGCCGGCGCCAGCCGCGACATCGGCGAGCGCGGCGCGCAGGTTTTCGCCGATGGCTTCCTGCGAAAAACGCGAGATGACGGATCTGTGCAGAGCCGCCGCGCGTTCCCGAGCCGCGGCGGGATCGGCGAGCACCTCCTCGACGGCGCGGGCGATGGAGGCGGGACTGCGCGGGTCGAAATAAAATGCGTCGGCGCCGGCGACTTCGCGAAACACCTCGATGTCCGAGCACAGAACCGGCGCCATCAGAACGGCGCCCTCGACGATGGGGATGCCAAATCCTTCGCTCAAGCTGGCGAACACGACGCCATGCGCATGACGGAAGCAATCGACCTTCTCGTCGTCGCTGACGTAACCGGGAAAGTAGACGTTCGCGTCCGGAGCCGGGACATGGCGCCCCGCGTTGATCTCGCCGAGAATGACCACATTGGCGCGACCGCGCAACCGGTCGTAGAACGCGCGGACGAGGGCGGGAATGTTCTTGCGCGGCTCGTCCGAGGTCGCCGTCACGAAATACGGCAATGACGGATCGTATCCGGGTGGGGGCGTGGCGCCGGCGCGCTTGTGTTTCTTGCGCTTGATCCGGCGGCTGTCGGCTTCCTCCGCCGGCGCCTGGCCCGCAAACATCGAACGCACGTCATAATTGCTCAACGGGGCGCCTTGGACGGACAGCAGATTGCGGCGAATGGCGGGGTAGAGGATGTATTCGCGCGGCGCCTTGTGGTTCGGAAAGGCGAGGTGAAACGATTTCTGCGTGTGGCGCGACACAAAGACCATGTTCGAGCGCATCGCCAGCGTCGTTTCGAGCTTGCGAAGGAACAGGCTGCGCCATTTGCTCTCCATCGCGGGGTCGCGCAGCGGGATCAGATCGTGCAGGATCGTGATTATGCGGCTCCGTTCGATCCCGTTTATCCTGATGAAATGCGGGGTGTCGACGATCGCCAGATCGTAGCCCGAGGCGTCTAGCCACGGCGGCGCCAGCCCGAGATTGGCCCGCGACATCGACGACGAATAGAAGTTGTGCTTCACCAGAAGATGGTCGAACAGGGTGAGGTGCTCGCTCTTCGCCGGCACGAAGTCGATCGCCTGCGGATCGTTCTTCACTCGAACATGGGGGCGGTAGTTCAAGCGCTCGCGCAGCGCGATCCACAATTTGATAAATCTTCGTCCGTGGTTGGCGAAGAAGGCGAATTTCGAATCTTTGAAGCTCCAGCGGAAGCCAAGCCGGGTTTGATTGAAGTATCTGTGGATCTCGGCGAGCCGGGCGGCGTTGACGGCCTCCGGCGCATTGGCTTCGAGTTCGCCAAATCTGCCCTCCAGGCTGTAGTCCGCCGAGCCTTCTACGACAAGATCGACCACCATATTTGCAGTCTTGAGCATTTCGACTAAAGAAATGCTGTAATTGAAAATGCCGCGAGGATGTATAGGCGCGCCGAGACTGTCGCTTATATACAATACCTTCACCTACGCCCTCCGGGCTCAACAATGCGTCATTTGCGATGCGCCGCGCCGATAGAGCTGCGTTGGTGACTGTTTCTGACGAGAGTCGCAGCCGTCGAGGCGATTTTTGGCGTTGCCGCTCACCGCTTGGCGAATGGCGGCGTCGCGATATCATGGCAAGCCGCCGCCGTAAAATGGCAGCGCCGGGATTGCCGAAACAAGTGGACGGCGCCTTGGACAACGCCCGTGTTGACTCTCAGGCAACACGGGCGCAAGTCGTCGGCGGTCTTGGGCCGACTTGCATCGTTAGCCGACATGTCCGAGTGCGAAAAGCTTCCGCCGGATATGAGCCGGCGCGCGTCTCCTCCGCTGGCGGTTGCGGTCTTCGGCGTCTCGACGCCATTTTGCTATTGGGGGTTTCACCTCGTCCGCGAGATCGTCCAGGCTATCGGCGGATCGACGGTTTGCCTCCACGTCCTGGCCTTGCAGGACCTGCGCGAAGGATTGGGCCGCCGCGGAAACCGTAGCGTCGTAATAACGAGCGACCTGCCCAGTTCGGACCTCGCCGGCGTCATCCTGTCCTACGGCCTGCCCGTCATTTTCTTTGCCGACGATCCCGATACCGTGTTCGACTGGGCGGTTGAAAGTCGCGGTCTGACGTGCGCAGACGGCGCGCGGTTCTGTTCGCGCCTGGGCTCCGCGCTGGCTCCAACCGTCTCGGCCGTTCGCAAGTTGTTCGTCGCGCGAAGCCGCGACCTGTCGCCCGCGGGGATCGTCGCTGACGTCGTCGAGTTCCTGTGGCCGGGGCGTTCGCAGCGTCTGGCGGCGCAGACCTACGAGATTCTCGTCGAATCCGGTAAGATCGGCGCAGGCCCGCCGCCTCGCTCCGGCGACACTACGGGCGCGCGGGAGGGCGAACAGACAGAGTTGCGGACCGTTGTAGCCGCCTATTGCGAGCTGTTGCTCGGGCGACCGCCCGGGGAGATCGACTGGCCGCTGCCGCTTTTCACCCGCCCCGACGGCCGGCCCTGGCGCGATCCCATCGACCTCGCGGGACCCGCGCGGGCGTTGCTCTACGGCCCCTACATGCATCTTCCGGTCGGCGACTGGACGGCGCGGGTCGAGTTCGAGATCTTCGGCGCGCTGTCGGGCGTCGAGGCGACGACGGACGTGCGGATCGGCGAGGTCGTCACCGAAAAGGCGCTTGTGCTGCCCGCCAATGGCGTCTTCGCCTACGACCTCGGCTTTGACATCCGCGACCCGCACCAACCCGTGGAGATCAGGCTGTTTCTGCGCAAGGCCGCGATAGAAGGCGTCTTTCTGCTGCGCTCGGTGAAGGTCCGGCTGCGCCGTGGTCCGGCTTAGCAGCGCAGGTCGAGCAGATCCTCCGCCGCGGCGTACCATCCGCCGGGGCGGGACCGCAGCGCCACGACGACGAACTCGCCGCCGGCGGTGACCACCGCTAGCGTGGTGCGGCTCATCGAGCGGTCGTCGCCGACAAGCTCGCGCGCGAGCCGGAACGGCTCAAGCCCGTTCGCGTCCGTCGATCCGCTGCGAAAGGTCCACAGCTCCAGCTTCTTGCCCAGGTCGGGGCCGCGGAACCAGACGCCGGCCTTCGGCCCCAGCCCGTGCGCGCGCAGGCGTTCGGCGAAGCTCGGCGTCAGGCAGCCGATGTGGATGTGCAACTGGTCCTGCGAGCGCGCCAGCACCGAGTTGACGGCGAGCGCGACCCGGTCGTCGGCAGGCGCCTCCCGCCCCGGCAGCAAGCGGCGCGCGCTCCAGGCGAGCGCGAAATAATTGGCCGCGTCGGGCGCCTGCAACGCCGGGTCTTCAATGCCGACGATGCGGCGGGTCGGCGTCAGGATCGTGTCGGGCTGGCCAATCGGCGGCCGCAGCACGGCGAAGCCGTCGTCCAGGTTCACCTCAAGGCAGGGCAGCGGCGAGCCCGTCGTCGTCTTGTCGAGCATGCAGGCGCGCACGACCTGCCACAGCGCCGCGCGGCCGGCGAGATTGGCGCCATAGGCGAGAGCCGCGGAGCCGACGAGCGCCGCAGCCACCAACACGCTCCGTCGCACCCAGCCGAACTCGCGAAATCGCGGCCGTCTCGTGAGGCGCGCCGGGCGCGCCGCAGTCTCGTTCATCACGACTTCCATGCCGGCTACCTATGCCCGCGCCGCGTTTACCTTCGCTTAACGCGCGCCCGCAAGCCCCCAGAGCGAGCCGCGATGGAATGGAATCGCGGCCGGCGTCCCCTCTCCCCGCAAGCGGGGAGAGGGAGCCGAAGCACGCCGTGTCACGTCAAAGACAGATCGCCCTACACCCCGAGCGCGCCGCCGTCGGCGCGGGGATCGTGGGTCGCGGCGATCTCGCCCTTGAGGCCGCGGCGCAAAGCTCCAGCATGGCCGAAGGCGTCTTGCCGCTCCGGCGGAAAGCGCTCGACCTCGTGGCCGCGCCGCCGCAGCCCGGAGGCGATGGCGTCGTCGTAGGCCGCCTCGACCTTCACCGTCACGCTGTCGGCGCCCCAGGTGCGGCCCCACAGCAGCCGCGGGCTCGCCACGGCGCTCGCGAGCGAGTCGCCGGCGGCGATCCGGGTGAAGACCTGCGCCTGGAACTGCGGCTGCCCGTCGCCGCCCATCGAGCCGTACGACATGACCCGCCCGTCGGCGAACACGGCCAGTGCCGGGTTCAGCGTATGGAACGGGCGCCGCCCCGGTTTCAGCGCCCGTGGCGAAGCGGGATCGAGCGAAAAGGCGATGCCGCGGTTTTGCATCGTGACGCCGGTGCGCGGCAGAACGACGCCGGAGCCGTATTCCCAATAGACCGACTGGATGTAGGACACGGCGAGGCCGTCGTTGTCGATGGCGCCCATCCAGATCGTATCGCCCTGTTCCGGCGGCAGCGGCCAGGGCGCGGCGCGGCGCATGTCGATCCTGTCGGCCTCGGCCTGCAGCGAGGCCGGCGACAGCAGCTTGTCGAAATCCACCGTGGCGATCTCGAAGTCGATGCAATGCAGGTCGCGGTGAGCGAAGGCGCGTTTCGACGCCTCGATCAGCCCGTGCGCGTGATCGACGCCGTCGATCTCGGTAATCCCCAGCCGCTCGTAAATCCCGAGGATTATGAGCGAGGCGAGCCCCTGGGTCGGGGCCGGCGTGTTGTAGAGCGTCGCCTGTCGCGTCTTGATCGACAGCGGCTCGCGCCAGCGCGCCTCATAGGCCTTGAGGTCGGTGCGCGTCACCGGCGAGCCGAGCTCCTCCAGATCGACGGCGATCTCGCGCGCAATGTCGCCACGGTAGAAATCGTCGAGACCGGATGCGCCGAGATGGGCGAGCGTGTCCGCAAGCTTTGTTTGCCTGCGAAGGACGCCCGCCTTGGGCGGCTCGCCGTCGTGGAAATAGGTCGCGCGGAAATTCGGCGCGTCGTACAGCGTGGCCCCGTCGCGCGGCTGCGAGCGCTGCTCCGAGGCCGAGACGGCGACGCCCTCGCGTCCCTGCGCGACAGCCGCGCCGAGCAGGTCGGCGAGCGGCAGCCGGCCGCCGAGCGCGGCGGAAAGCTCCAGCGCCGCCTTCCAGCCGCCGATCGCGCCCGGAACCGTCAGCGCCGCCATCGGGCCGCGCGTCGGGATGCCGCCGAGCTTCTCGTAGACGTCCCGCGTCGCCTTCTCGCCCGCAAAACCGCAGGCCTCGATGGCCCGCGTTTTCCCCTTGGGGTAGCGGATGATCCAGAACCCGTCGCCGCCGATGGAGTTCATGTGCGGGTAGACCACCGCGATGCTGGCGGCCATCGCGACCATCGCCTCGATGGCGTTGCCGCCATGCAGGAGGACGTCGCGGCCGGCGGCGGCGGCGAGGCTGTGCGGGGCTGCGACGGCGGCGTGGGCGAAGATGGCGTCGTCGGTCATGGGCGGCTTCCGTTCGGGCGCTCCCGCTGCTATAGGCGGACGGAGTTATCCGCGAAAGGGTCGATTAAGTGGCGTCGAACCGCCCCATCAACTGGACCAACGCCGTTACGCTTATCAGCGTCGCGGTGCTCGTCGGCACCGAGCTTGTCGGCGCGGGCGCGGCGGCCGGCTGGGCCATCGGCGGCCTGTTCCAGCTCGGCGACCTCGTCACCCATGCGCTAGAGGCCGTACTGGTGCTGTTCGCGCTGACGGGCCTGTTCTATTTCCTGCGCGCCGCGCTGAGCCACGAGCCGATTCGCGGTTGAAGCCGCTCTACGTCGGCGCCGAAATCTATTCGCAAACCGCGTTTCCCCGCCCGCATCCGCTCGCGATTCCCCGCGCCGGGGCGGTCGAGGCGATGTGCCGGGCGCTCGGCTGGCTCGACGAAGGCTACGTCGTAAGCCCCGTAGCAAGCCGCGCCGATCTCGAACGCTATCACGACCCCGATTACGTCGAGGCGCTCGCGCGCGCCGACCGCGAGCAGCGCGTCGACGAGGAGACGCGCGCGCACTACCAGATCGGCGCCGCCAACAATCCCGTGTTCCCCGGCATGTTCGCGCGCGCCTCTACTGCGGTCGGCGGCTCGCTGCTGGCCGCAGGGCTCGCGTGGGAAGGCCGCGTCGTGTTCCATCCGCCGGGCGGCACGCATCACGGCGGCCGCGCGCGGGCCAGCGGCTTCTGCTTCTTCAACGATCCCGTGTTCGCGGTGATGGAGTTCATGCGGCTCGGCGCCCGGCGCGTGGCCTATGTCGATTTCGACGCGCATCACGGCGACGGCGTCGAGGACGCTTTCGCGCAGGAGCCGCGCGTGATGACGATCTCGATCCACGAAGCCGACCGCTGGCCGCGCACGGGCGCGCTCCTCGACCGGCGCGGCGGCGGCGCCCGCAACATGCCGGTCCCACGCGGGTTGAACGACGACGAATTCGCTGTGCTCGTCGGCGAGGCAGTCCTGCCGCTCATCGCCCGCTTCGCCCCCGACGCCGTGGTCGTGCTGACGGGCGCCGACGCGCTCAAGGGCGATCCGCTCGCCAAGCTGGCTTTGTCGAACGGCGCGTTGTGGCGCGCGGTGAGCCAAGTTGCGGCGAGCGCGCGCGCGGCGGTTGTGCTGGGCGGCGGCGGCTACAATCCGTGGAGCGTCGTGCGCTGCTGGTCCGGCTTGTGGGGCCGGCTCGCCGGGTTCGACATCCCCGAGCCGCTACCGGCAGCAGCGCGGGCGGTGCTGGCGGGGCTCTGGTCGGGCCGCGTGCGCGAGGTCGATCCGGCGTGGCTGACGACGCTCGCCGACCCCGCACGCGGCGGCCCCGTGCGGGCGGAGGTCGCAGACATCGTCGCGGCGAGCCTCGCCTGATCAGAACTCCGTCCAGGCCGAGCTTGCCGCACGCGCTGCGGATGCGGCGGCGACCTTCCTGGCGCCGCGCTCGTCGACCGTTTTTCTCGGCGCCGGCGCAGCCTTACGGGCCAAAGCCTGCGGCGCCGCGCGCTTCGGTTCCGCGCGCGCGCCGCCGCCGCCGCCGGTCTCGCCGACGCGGAACTGGCCGATCAGCGAGTTGAGCTTGTTGGCCTCGCTCAGCATCGACTCGCCGGCGGCCGAGGCCTGCTCCGCCATCGCGGCGTTCTGCTGCGTGCCCTGGTCCATTTGATTGGCGGCGACGCTGACCTCGCTCAGGGAATTCGCCTGATCTTGCGCGCTCTGGGTGATCTGCGCGATTCTGCCGTCGACCGCCTCGATCTGCTCGTTGATCTGGCCGAGCGCCTTTCCCGTCTTTCCGACCAACCGCACGCCGTCGACGACCTGTACGGTCGACGCGGAGATCAGCGCCTTGATCTGCTTGGCCGCGTCCGCCGAACGCTGCGCCAGCCCGCGCACTTCCGACGCGACGACGGCGAATCCCCGGCCGGCGTCGCCGGCGCGTGCGGCCTCGACGCCGGCGTTCAAGGCGAGCAGATTGGTCTGGAATGCGATCTCGTCGATCACGCCGATGATCTGGCCGATCTCACTCGACGACTTCTCGATGCGATCCATCGCTTGGATCGCCTCGCCCACTACGCCGCCGCCCTCGACGGCGTTGGCTCGCACGGCTGCGATCAGCCGGCTCGCCTCTTTCGAGCCCTCCGCGGTCGTTTTGACCGATTCCGTGACCGTGGTGAGCGCCGCCGCCGTTTGCTCCAGGCTCGCCGCCTGCTGCTCGGTGCGGCCCGACAGGTTCTCCGCCGCGCTCGCGATCTCTTTCGCGCCGTTCGTCACCGCGTCCGCGCTCGAAGCGATGGCGAACATCGTCGCCTTGAGCGTCTCCTGCGCAATGTTGAAATCGGCCTGGATCGCGGCGAACATCGGCGTGAACCGGCCGCCGATCCCATGCTCCACGTCGCTCTGCGCCAGCCGCGACAGCGCCGCGCCCAGCTCGATCAGATCGGAAAGGTCGGTCGCGAACTTGACGATTTTGACAACTCGGCCGCGCAGATCGAAAACCGGATTGTAGGACGCCTGCAACAAAACAGCGCGACCGCCCTTGGCCACGCGGCGGAACATGCCGGCGACATGCTCGCCTTT
>Ga0182030_10007875_pt1 | contig 22165 bp, 22 predicted proteins | sample 812S3MmetaG_FD_121299 | JGI IMG/M metagenome (GOLD analysis project Ga0182030, IMG submission 121299) | Permafrost microbial communities from Stordalen Mire, Sweden - 812S3M metaG (Illumina Assembly) | ecosystem: Environmental > Terrestrial > Soil > Wetlands > Permafrost | place: Sweden... | reverse complement strand
TACGCTCAGGGTGACGATCGAATGGACGATCGTGCCTTGATGCTAGGTGCCCATCTCGTCCCACCCATTGTCATCCCGAGCGTAGTCGAGGGACAGCCACAACCGACGATCGTGGCGGCCCTTCGACTACGCTCAGGGTGACAATCGAATGGACGATCGTGCCTTGATGCTAGGTGCCCATCTCGTCGCTGACCGAACGGACACCAGTCGTATTACGGGCGGTGTCGACGGCTGCGCTGCGGACCTTTGGGTCGTTGATGTTGCCGCGCAGGGTCACGGCGCCGGCGTGGACGTCGACCTTCACGCCGGTCGTCCCGGTCTGGGTGAAGATCGCTCCGGCGATCCGGCCGGCCAGGGCGGCATCGCCCAAGCGCTGACCGATGTCGGGGACCCGGGAGTCGATATGCAGCTGGTCGCGCACTTCGTGGATCCCCTGGACCGACCGCGCCGCAGCGACCGTCTTCACCCGCGCTGCCGGCGTGCGGACGGAGCCGGTGAGCGTCGCCACACCGTTCGCGACGTGCACCCCGAGCGAGGCGGTTGAGTTGATGTCGACCGTGATCAGCTTGGCCTTGACCTCGGTCGTCAGCAGGGCGTCGCTCGCAATCGCCTCGACCTGCGTGACCGTCGGCTGGGGCGCGTTTTGCGAGCTGCTGCAGCCGGCCGCAGCCAGGACCAAGCTTGCCGCCAGGAGAGCAAGAGGGTGCTTCATAGCCACCTTGTACCGCATTCTCGTCAAAACGCCGCGCCCCGGCTGCGGTGCGAGGAGGGTTGCGTCCTCATACGAGAACGATCCCGCATGACGCCATCGCATCTCCCCGAAAAGCCGAACGCCGTGACGTTCCGCGGCACCCCGATGACGCTGGTCGGGACGCAGCTCCGGGTCGGCGATCCGGCGCCGGACTTCCGGCTGACGACCGCCGCCATGCAACCGATGACGCTCGAAGAAGCGATCGACGGCGGCAAGCGCAACGCCCTCTTCATCGCCTTGCCGTCACTCGATACGCCGACGTGCAATATCGAGACCAACACGTTCAACAGCCGGCTGGCTGAGGTGCCGGCCGGCGCAGCGGTGTTCGTCGTCAGCCTCGACTTGCCGTTCGCGCAGAAACGCTGGGCCGCGGCAAATAATGCCGAAGGCCTGAGCTTTCTCTCGGACTACCGCGACCGTTCGTTTGCGACGGCATACGGCGTGTTCCTCAAGGAAATCGGCCTGATCGCGCGCGCCAATTTCGTGATTAGCAAAGACCGGACGATCGCGTACGCCGAGATCGTGCCGGAAGTGGCCACCGAGCCCAACTACGACGCGACCCTCGCGGCCCTCAAAAAACTTGGCTAGGCAGAGAGCAAGCAACCGCCCGTAACCTCGGACGGCCCATTCGGCACGAACTTTCTTACGGGCTCAAGTGCCGGCCTTAACACGCCGATGATACTTCCAGGAAGCACGCCTTTATTTGAGGGTTGGATTCTTCGCATGGATGTCCCCAGCAATCTCGATACCTTTCTCAAAGACATGCTCGCTGAAGAAGAAGCGACGGTTCAGCTTGACGCGGAAGATCGCGCCTTCGTGGACCGTATTCTGAAATCGATCACGACGGGAAGCAAGGGAATTTTCGTGGTCTTGCACCCGAACGACCGGATGCAGTACATGCTGCTCAACACGAACCGCGCCGGCGCCATCGCGCTGCTCGCGCGCGTGATGCAGCGCACCGCCGAGGCCCTCGAAGCCGACCTCGACTAGCGCCTCCCGGGGGGCGGGCCATACGTGGCGAAAAGCCTCAACTGTGCATCCGATCGACGGTTATTTGCTTGACGGGTCGCCCTCGAAAGACGCCGCTGTAGCGGCCGTGTTGGCAGACCGCTCGCCGGTTGCCGCGGCCCAGGCGTTTTACCGGGCGCTCGATTTGCTTGGGCCGCGCGTAGCCGATGAAGCGCTGATTGCTTTGCGGCTGGCGCTCATTGGCGAGGCGGTTGACGACGACGGCGTTTTGCGGCTGCGCGGACACCTCACGGCGGCGCGCAAAGGCGACGCCGAGGCACGTGCCGCTTATCTAGCGGCAGTGGAAACGGCATGAGCCCCCGGCGCGTTCTATACGTTGTGATGTTGCGACGACTCGTGTTGGTTCTCGGATTCGTCATGCTGCCGCTTGCCGCCGGTGCCGCGCCCACACCCGAGCCGAACGCACTCTCCGATCAGGTCCACAACGGCGGAACGATCGATGGAAAAGTCGCCGCGATCGATTACCAGCGCAGCATGCTCTGGATCAACGCCGGCGCGCGCGGACGCATCGATATCACCGTCATGCCCTCGACGAGCATTCAGGGCAGAGATTCTGCCTATCATGCGTTCACCGATCTCAAAACCGGTCAGCGCGTGCAGATTCTATCGAGCATTGCGGACGGGAAATACGTCGCGCAAATAATCCGCATTCGCTAGTGTCGGTTGCGGCGCTCGCCCGTAGCATCATCGCCGTCGGGTTCGACGGCAATTGCGCCGGCGACGCCCCGCTCGACGAGTTGCGGGCCTTTGCACCGGGCGCCGTCCTGTTGTTCGGGCGTAACGTCGGCACGCACGACGCGCTCAGGGCGCTGGTCGCGGAACTGCGCGCTATCGAGACGTTGCCGCCGCTGATCGCCGTCGATCAAGAAGGCGGTCGCGTGGCCCGGATCGGGGAGCCGCTGGTGCAGTTGCCCTCGGCGATGGCCGTCGGCGCGGCGCGCGACGTCGATGCTTGCGAGCGGCTCGGCACGCTGCTCGGCCGCGATCTCGCGCAACTTGGGATCAGCGTGAATTTCGCGCCGGTCGCCGATTGCGCGCTCGAAGCGGAAAACACCGTTATCGGCACGCGCGCCTACGGCAGCGATCCGCTCGCCGTCGGGCGCTTTGCGGGCGCGTTTGCGCGCGGACTGGAAACCGGCGGCGTCGCGGCTGCGATCAAGCATTTTCCCGGGCATGGCTCGACGGCGGTCGATTCGCACCTCGCGCTACCGCGCGTTCGCCTCGATGAGGCGACGTTTCGTTCGCGCGACTTGCTCCCGTTCGCCGCCGCGATCTCGGGCGAAGCCGCGCAGATCGTGATGACCGCGCACGTGGTCGTCGACGCGTTCGATTCGCAACGCCCGGCATCGCTCTCGCCCCGCATCCTTACCGGCCTGTTGCGCGATGAGCTGGGCTTCGAGGGCGTGGCGTGCACCGACTGTTTGCAGATGGATGCGATCGCGCGCGAGCCGGGGACGGTCGCCGGTGCGGTTGCCGCGCTCGCCGCCGGCGCGGACCTGCTGCTGGTGAGCCATTCGCTCGACCTCGCGCGTGCAGCCGCCGATGCAATCGCTGCCGCAGTCGATGCGGGAACGCTGGCGCGCGAACGGCTGCTCGAAGCTGCACGCCGCGTGCGCGCGTTGCGGGAGCGCTACGCAACCCCGCGTCCATATGGCGGCGAACTCGATGCGTCACTGCCGCTTGCGGTCGCGCAGCGCGCGGTGACGGTACTGCGCGGCGCGTTGCGGTTGCGCGAGGGGTGCGCGGTGACGGTGATCTCGTTTGAAGGCGACGCGTTCGACGGCGCGGGCGGCAGCCGCACGGAGCGGGCATCGCTAAGCACTGCGCTCCGCGCGCGGCGCTGGAAGAGCGAGGTCATGCGCGTCGCACTCGATCCCGACGATGATGACCTCGATCTACTGCTCGCTCACCTGCCGTCGCTCGGCGATCGCAATTTCGTCGTCACGACCCGGCGCGCGCACCTGCACCCCAAACAACGAGCCGCGGTCGAACGGATCCTCGCCCTCGTTCCCGCTGCGGTGGTCGTGTCGGCGGCCGAACCCTATGACGCGCTGTTGTGGCCCGCGGCGCGAACGGTGGCGTGCATCTATGGCGATGATGCCGTTGCGTTTGCCGCTTGCGCCGACGTGCTTTCGGGACGCGCGGTGCCCGCCGGGCAACTCCCGGTGTCGTTCTGACGCTCGACGACGTGCTGTACGAACATGTGCGAAGGCGCTACAGTGCGGCGGTCGTGCGCGTCGAGCGCGGCGGACGCCTCGTGTACGAACGCGCGGTCGGAACGTTGCGTGACGACGGCGGCGGCAGCGTCTATGCCGATACGCGTTTCGACCTCGCCTCGATTACCAAGGTGTTCGTGTCGACCGTCGCCTTGGCACTCGTCGCGCGGGGCGTCCTCGCACTCGATACGCCGTTGATCGATGCGATCACGCTGCGAATGATACTCGCGCACACCGGCGGATTTCGCAGCGGCGCCGACTATCGCACGTTGTTTGACCAGCACGTCGAAACGTTCGCGCTGCGCGAGCCGCTCGTCGCGCCGCCGGGCGAACGCGTGGTGTACAGCGATCTCGGTTTCCTCGCGCTCGGCGCCCTACTCGCGCGCGTCACGGAGATTCCCCTGGAGCCGCTCGTCGAACGCGAGCTGCGCACGCTGGGCAGTGGGCACGTGACGTTCGCGCGCAACGCGCGCGGAGAAGCGATTCCGGCAACCGAGCGCGACGCCTGGCGCGGACTCGTTCAGGGCCGCGTCCACGACGAAAAGGCTGCACTTGCCGGCGGGGTTGCCGGACATGCCGGGCTCTTCGGCAACGCGCTCGACGTCGCGCGGCTCGGCGAATGGTATCTCGCACCGGTCCACGGCCGACCCTCACCGCTGCCGCAAGCACTGACCACGGCCGCCACGACCGAACAAGCCGCCGATCCGGTGCTGCGGCGCGGTTTGGGCTGGGCGCTCAAAACCAGCGATAAGAACTCGTGCGGCGCGCTGATGTCGCCCGCGACGTTCGGCCACACCGGCTTTACGGGCACATGCATTTGGGTCGATCCGGTGCGCGATCTCAACGTGGTCGTACTGACCAATGCCGTGCACTACGGCCGGCACGATCTGCGCGGCGTTCGGGCTGCGATTTGCGATGCCGCCGTCGAGGCATACGCCGCATGATCGCCGTCGGATTGATGTCGGGGACGTCGCTCGACGGGATCGACGCCGTGCGCGTCGCCGTACGCCCAAGCGCACATGGCTACGACGTCGAAACACAGGCGTTCACGACGGTGCCCATCGAGGCCGAATTGCGCGCGCGCATCCTGGCAGCATATCCTCCGGCGCGGATCGATGCGCTCGCGCTCTCGGCGTTGCACGCGGATGTCGGCGCTGCGTTCGCGCACGCGGCGCTCGCTGCCGGCGCCGATGAGGCCGACTACATCGCCTCGCACGGTCTGACGATTGCCCACGACGGCGACGCGCACCACACGCTGCAGATCGGCGACCCATTTCGCATTCGCGAACGAACCGGACGGACCGTGATCTATGATTTTCGCAGCGCCGACACCGCGGCCGGTGGTTCGGGAGCGCCGCTCGTGCCGTACATCGATGCGCTGCTGCTCGGCCATGCGAGCGAGACTCGCGTAGCGCTCAATCTCGGCGGAATCGCGAACCTGACCGTCCTGCCGGCCGGTGCGTCACCGGACGACGCGATCGCGTTCGACTGCGGTCCGGCGAACCTCGCCATCGACACCTACGTGGAGATGCGCACGAACGGAAAGCTGCGGTTCGACCGTGACGGCACGTTCGCGCGCGAAGGGGCCGCGAACGAGATGCTCGTGGCCGCGTTGCTCGCCGATCCATATTTCACCCGGCAACCCCCCAAGACGACGGGGCGCGAACAGTTCGGCGCACCATTCATCGAGCGTCATCGCGCGGCACTGAACTCGATGCCGTTCGAAGATGCGGTGCGCACGCTGACGGAACTGACGATCCGCAGCGTGACGGCTGCGATTCGCACCTACGCGCCGGCGGCCGCGCGGACGATCGTGAGCGGCGGCGGCGCCCACAACCGGGCGATCCTCGACGGCTTGCGTGCGGCGCTGCCGGGAGCGGTGGAGACGTCCGCCGCTTACGGCGTCGATCCCGATGCCAAGGAAGCCGTTGCGTTCGCGCTGCTGGGCTACGAAACACTGCGCGAACGGCCGGCCGGACTTCCGCACGTCACGGGTGCTCGCGGGCCGCGGGTCTTGGGCGCGATCGCTCCGGCGCACCTCGAGGCGTTGATCGCCCGGGTACGTGCGGAAGAGAGTTCAAGGCTTTTGTAAGTGCGGCATAACGTCTGCCGCGAACCGTTCCATGTTCCGGCGTGCGAGCGTGTCGTCGAGCATGCCGAACTGGAGTAAGGGCGCAAGGATTCCCAGCCCCGTCTTTTCGCGGACTTCCTCGATTTTCGAGAGCACCGTTTTGGGACTTCCGATGATGGCGGTTCCCGATTCGATGAGGCTCTCGACGGTCGGCCGCGCGCCCGTCCCGGGAAGTGCGGTGCGTGCTTTCACGAAACTCTTCATTGACGCTGCGGACATGTAACCCGGCGGAAGCAGCATCTCCGGCGTCATTCGCTGGAAGTCGGTGAAAAGCGATTCGATCGCTCGTCCGGCTTCGTCGCGTGCCCGCTCGTCCGTATCGGCTACGTAGATCGGCGCGGCCCAACCGAATTGACCGGCTTCCGGCTCGTAACCGTACTTGCGCGCTTGATCGCGATAGTTATTGAGGTAGCGAATCACCAGACTCATCGCCGCAAACGTCACGAGGAACGGATACCTGCGACTCGGATCCGACGCCCACAGGACCGTTTCCGTCGAGCCTTGCGAAGGGATCCAAATCGGAGGATGCGGCTGTCGGTACGGACGCGGCCACAGATTGACGTATCGGATGTTGAAATGCTTGCCTTCGAATGACGTCGGACCGATTTCCGTCCATGCTTTTACGATCAAGTCGTGCGCTTCGATGAAACGTTCGTGTGAGAAATAGGGATTGACGCCGCTCGTATGATATTCGGCGCCGATGCCGCGTACGAAACCGCAAATGATGCGCCCTTTTGACAAGTTATCGAGCATCGCGAATTCTTCGGCGATGTTGACCGGATTATTCACCAAGGGTAACGCACGCCCGAGTACCGCGATCTCGACGCGCTTCGTGCGCTGGATGAGCGCGCTTGCGATCAGGTTCGGCGCCGGCATCATGCCGTAGGCGGTCTGGTGATGTTCGTTGACACTGATGGCGTCGAAACCGAGCCGCTCGCTATCGACGAGAAAATCGATGTAAGCTTCGTACTCCTCGGCGCCCTTGACCGGATCGTAGAAACTATTCGGCAAGACGACCCATGTCGAGCGATGCTTTGCGGCCGCTTCGACGTCTAAGGGGCGATAGGGCATCAAATGAAACGCGACAATTTTCATCGGCCGAGCCCGCTCCGAAATTCGCTAATGATGCTGTAAACGAGCTCTGATTTTTCGATGTGCGGCAGGTGTCCGCAATCAGGGATGATGCGCAAACGCGCATCCGGTAACCGCTTCATCCACGCCGCGGAATATGCGCTCGGAAAAACCTTATCGGCGTCGCCCCAGACCACGAGGGCCGGCACCTTGATACGATGTAGCCACTTTTCTAAATCGGGATTGTACCACCGGGGCTGCCATCCGAGTTTACTCACCGTGCGAAGGTTCTTGAGCCGTACGTCCAGCTGTTCTTCCGTAAGCGGATTCGCGAGTAGACGGTCGGCGAACGATTGATCGTGGAAGAGATTACGCACGCCTTCTTCGGGTCCCCAGATGAAGTTGTCGCCGCACGGCATGCCCAAGACGCGGATGCCGGCCGGCGCGAGCAGCGTCACGCTCTTGACGCGCGTCCGGTCTCGGATGAGCATTTCAGCGGCGATCCATCCGCCGAGCGACGTACCGATCACGTTGACGTTCGTGAGGTTTTGCTGCTCGAGGAAGTCGAGATAGAACGTTGCCAGATCGGGAACGTTGACGATCCACTCGGGGTCGTCGGAACCGTCGAAGCCGGGATGCTCGGGTACGATCAGCGCTGCGTCTTTCGATACTGCATCGAAGAAGGGCAGCCATGCCGATACGCCGGCGGCACCGTGGAGAAACAACACGGGATCGCCGTTTCCCGCACGATGAACGCGAACGTTAACATCGTTCACGCGGAGAGTGGTTTGAAGCGCAGACACCGCTGAGGTCTCCTGGGCACCGGAAGGAGCATCGTGAAGGAAGGAGCATCGTCAAAGTCCGAGTATGCCAAAATATTGGGCACAGCTAGCCGCTTGTCATTCATACTCAAGAGACTGCATCCTCGCCGAAAGAGAGAGCTGACTCTGTCACAGACTCGCCGCGCGCACTTGCGCACCATCTCTCTAGCGCTTGGCGCAACTGCGCTCGGGCTGCCGGCCGCCGCTCAAGATCTTCCGAAAGTTCGCGTGATGGTTCTCGCAGCGGACCTCTTCGCGGGAGCGTACTACGCGCAGGATAACGGCTTCTTCAAGAGCCAGCGGCCATTGAATGTCGAGCTCATTCCCACGGCAAACGCCGGAGCCAACGTAGCGGCAATTCTCGGTGGCGCAGCCGACATCGCGATCTCGAATCCGATTACGATCGCTGAGGCCATTTCTCGCGGCGGTCAAGTGACGATCATCGCCGGCGCGGGGCTGTACTCGACGAACGCGGCGACGACCGTCTTATGCGTTGCAAAAACCTCACCAATGAGCACCGTGAAAGATCTCGAAGGCAAAACGATCGGCGTTTTTGCGATCAACGATGCGGCAACGTCGGCGCTGCGCGAATACCTTAGTCGCGGCGGCGTGGACGTCAGCAAGGTTCATTTCGTCGAAATTCCATTTGCGATCATGGGAGAAGCGCTTGCCAACGGGCGCGTCGATGCGTCGATGATTCTGGAACCCGTCTTGACCAGCGTGGTCGGCAAGTCGGCCCGCGTCTTTGCCAAGCCGTTCGATGCGGTCGCTCCGCAGTTTCTCCTCACGGTCTGGTGTGCGACGACCGATTGGGTGAAAAATAATCCGGATCTCGCCCGCCGTTTCGTCGCCGATATCTACGCCTGTGGAAAGTGGGCGAATGCGCATCACGACGAGACTGCCGTCAGCCTCGCCAAATTTGCGAAGATGGACGTCGCTGTAGTCCGCGCGACAACGCGTGGAATTCAAGCGGAGACGCTTACGCCGCAGCTGATCCAGCCGCTGCTCGATATCGCCTTCAAGTACAATATTTTACCCCGCGGGGTACGCGCCGAAGAAATGATCGCCAAATTATAATTCGGCGGCTTCTCGATGAGTGATGTGGTGGCGGTCGGCGTTGACGCCGGTGGAACGACGACGCGCGTGGTGCTCTCGGAGAACGGCGTCCGGTCGGGCGAGGCCGCGGGCGGCGGTGGCAACCCGTCGACCCTGGGCGTCGATGATGCCGCCGACGTCATCCTGAGTGTCGTGCGTAAGGCCTTGGAACGTCGCCGCCCGGCGGCCATCGTCGTCGGCGCTGCCGGGGCGGGCCGGCGTGAGGTCGCGGCCGGCCTCGAGGCCTTGATCGGCAGTGCGTTTCCGGACTGTCGCGTCTCGATCGGCGACGACGCCGGGATCGCCCTGCGGGCCGCGATCCCGGCCGGACCCGGGATCGTGCTGATCGCCGGCACCGGCTCGATCGCGTACGCCGAGAACGGTGAACGCAAGGCGCGGGTTGGGGGGCTCGGATATTTGGCGGGCGACGAGGGTTCGGCGTTCTCAATCGGCATGGCGGCGGTGCGGCTCTACGGGCGCGTGCTGGACGGGCGCGCGAAGGCCGACGAGACGACGGACTTGGTCGCGCGGGCGCTGGGCGCGCACGATCGTGACGCGTACCTGGGCGCCCTCTACGATGGGCCGCTCATTCCGGCGACGATCGCCGCGCTCGCGCCGGCAATCATTGGCTATGCGGGCACCGGCAATCGCGCAGCGACGAAGATCGTGCAGCAGGCGGGATCGGATCTGGGCGATTTGCTCAAGAGCGCGGCCCGTGCCGCGGATCTTATCGAGGCTTCGCCGTCGGTCGCCCTTGCCGGCGGTCTGTTTGCCGAGAACAGCTTGCTGTCGTTTCTGCTCGAGTCGCGCATCATCGTCGATTTGCCGGGCGCCTCGATTTTGCGCGGTGGCGACGGTGCGGTCGTCGGCGCGCTCCGGCTCGCCGAGTTGCTCGCCGCGCAATGACGGAGCGGTTGCCGGCGACGGAGGACGTCGACGGACGAACCGCCGGCATCGACCGGGTCGACACGGTAACGCGCGTGCGCATGCTGATCGAAGCGCAGCGTGGCGCCATCGATGCGGCGTTCGGCGCAGCGGATGCAATTGCACGCGCGGTCGATGCGGTTGTGGCTGCGTTGCGCGGCGGTGGGCGCGTCATCGCGCTCGGCGCGGGAACGAGCGGTCGCCTTGCCGTGCTCGATGCATCGGAGTTACCGCCCACGTTCGGCTTTCCGCGCGAACGCTACGAAGGCCGCATCGCCGGCGGTGACGGCGCGTTGCGCCGTTCGATCGAAGGCGCGGAGGACGACGCCGTTGCCGGCGCGGCGAGCGTTGCCGACGCTGCGCCGGGCGATGTCGTGATCGGGGTATCGGCGAGCGGCTCGGCCGCGTTCGTGCAGGGAGCGCTTGCAGCGGCCCGGGCGAACGGCGCGGTGACCATCGCGCTCGTCAATGCTCCGGGTTCGGCGTTGGAAAGCGATGCAGATATTACGATCGTCGCGGAGACGGCAGCCGAACCGATCGCCGGGTCGACGCGCATGCGCGCCGGAACGGCACAGAAGATCGTGCTCAACACGATCTCAACCGCGGCGATGATCGCGCTGGGGAAAACCTATCGCAACCGCATGGTCGACGTCGTCGCGAGCAACGCTAAGCTGCGCGCGCGCGCCGAGCGATTGGTGCGCGAGCTGGCCGGCGATGTCGACGCTCCGGCGCTCCTCGATGCTGCCGGCGGCCACGTGAAGACCGCTGTGGTGATGGCGCGCCGCAACATCGGCCGAGGGGCGGCGGAACGGCTGCTTGACGGTGTTGACGGGCGTTTGGCGGAGCTTATGGACGAAGCGTGAACGACGCGCTGTTGAGCCGGTACCCGCGCGCCTCAAAGAACCCGAGCAGCGAGGGGTCGGCCCCGCAGACGGCCTCGATCCGCTTGACGTCGAGCGCCTTAAGCCGGCCTTGCAACGTGACGAGCAGCGCGGAACCGACGCCATGCCGCCGCCGTTCCTGAGGTACGAACAGATCGCGAACCGTGGCGAGCAAGCCGCCGGTCTCGGTATCGATGCCGAGCGAGGCCGAGGCGCAAGCCGCAGGATGATCGTCAACGTACGCCAGCCAAATAAACCCGTAATCGGGACGGTCGATAAAGAGCGAGAGCGCTTCGCCGAGCGCCGCCGCGTCGGTGCGGAAGCGCTCCATGAGCGAAAATGCATCGTACCGTTCCGCGCTCGCCATCGTGCGGCACTCGATCATGAAAGGATTACCATGACGGTTCCCTTCGCCCCGTTTCTCCGGACGCTTGCCGTCCTTGCCGTAGTCGTTCTCGGCGCCGTACCCGCGCTGGCGCAGACACCGCCGCCGGACGATAACGGGATGCTGCCGGCCGGCGGCAAGTTCAAGGAATGCCACGGCTACGTCCGCCACGTCTCGGATTTAAACTTGAAAGTCCACTGCATCGACGGCAACGCGTCCGACCAGTCGTTCCTCTACCTGCCGCGGTATGCAAACCTGCGCGACGGGAAGAGCGTTCAGACGACGCACTTGCGGCCGGACACGCCGGTGCACATTTTCTACACGCAGTCGCTGGGCGTGAAGAAGGCCTACAAAGTTTACGTCGCCGATCCGAACGGACACGGACTCTACGGTTTCCGTAGTTAGTCTGCTAGCGCTCGCGGCAACCTTCGTCCTGGTGCCCCTGGACGATCGCCCCGTGACGCTGCAATTGCCGAAGATGCTCGGCGCGATCGCCGGCGTGCGCGTCGAAACGCCGCCGCGCCCGCTGCTTGGTCACTACCTGGATCCGGGCGATCCGCAAGCGCTCGCGCGCTGGCTGCGCGATGAGTCGCCGCGCGATGCGTCGGCGTTCATTCTGTCGATGGACATGATCGACTTCGGCGGTTTGATCGCCTCACGCGCGCCCGGTGCCCAGGCGTACGTGGCCGAAACGCGCCTGCGCGACCTCGCTGCGTTTCGGGCGCAACGTCCGCGCGCGTCGTTCTCGCTCTTCGGCACCGTGATGCGCCTCGCACCGACGGGCGTCCCGGCAATTGGCGGCGCCACGGATTTCTTTGCGGCGGGCGATCCGGTGGATTGGCTCACGCAATACGCGAACTTGCCCGATCCTCCGCAGACGCCGGAGCAGCAGGCGCTGGCGGCCAAGCTCGCCGGGCAGCTGGGCAACGATCTAAGCGCGTATCTCGCAACGCGCGCGCGCGATCGCGAGGTCGACCTGTTCGCGCTGCAGCTCACCGCGCAAGGCGCCTTCGATCGTATCGTCATCGGTCAAGACGATGCGGGTTCGGTCGGTCTTCACTTACGCGATCTCGCCGCGTTGCGCGGGTTTGCGGCACGCTGGCTGCCGCCGGAGCGTGCTTCGATCGAATCCGGAGCGGATGAAATCGGGATGATCCTTACGGGCGCCGCCCTCGCACGCGAAGCGCACATCGTTCCGCGCATCCGCGTGCGCTACTCGCGAGCAGGCGCCGCGACCGAGCACGATCCACTAGAATCGAATCCGATCGATACGACGGTCGGCGATATCATTCGCGCGTGCGGGGCCGTGCGCGCGGCCGACGGCGAGGCCGGCGCCGATATCGATTTGTTCGTGCGCCTGAAAGATACGAGCGCCGCAGATGAAGCCGTATTTCTTGATGCCATAACTGCCGAGACGGTGGTGGGCGCGAAACTGCCCCGGCCGGCGGTCGCCGACCTGACGTTCTTAGCCAGCGATGATCTGGATCAGCAACGAGCGCTCGTCGAAGCGATGATCGCGCGCGGCATCGCCGGTAAGATCGACGCCTTCGCATCGTGGAATACCACCGCGAACACCATCGGTACCGCGGTGCCCGCCGCCATCGCCGCGCTCGCCGGCCGTACCATGCACGATTTCAACCCGGTCATGCACGCGCAGTTCATGCTCGACCGTTACGCCGACGACTATGCGTTTCACGACTTCGTGCGGCCCGCACTCAACGCCGATCTGAGTAAGCGCGGGATCGAGGATCACACCTATCTACTCCCCGACGTGGCCAGCTACGCGGGATCGGAAAACCGCGCGGCATTGTGGCCGCACGCGTTGCAGTTATTGAGTTCGATCTACCCGCTCTACCGTGACATGGGCCTGACGATCACGCTTCCCTGGGACCGCACCTTCGAAACCGAACTCGACGTCCGCCTCGTCCCGCAGTAATCGGGACGCTCGATCTAGCGCTGGCAGAGCTCGATCAGGACGCCGCCGGTCGAACGCGGGTGAAGGAAAGCGATCGTATTGCCATGGGCGCCGCGGCGCGGCTCTTCATCGATCAATCGCACGCCCCGCGCCTTGAGTCGCGCCAGCTCCGCTTTTATGTCGCCGACGCGATACGCTGTATGGTGGAGCTTGGTCGCCGCCTCGCCGCGAAACTTCGCAATCGGCGATCCTTCGTCGAGGGGACGCAGTAATTCGATGATCGCATCGCCGGTACGCAGGCCGACGACTTCGACGCCTTGGTCTTCCACGATCTCACGGTAGATTTCGGTGAAGCCGAGCGTTTGTGTATACATTGTGACCGTGGCGTCCAGGTCGGCGACGACGATCGCGATATGATCGATCGGTGCGTCGATCACGCAATGCGCTCGCGCGCGACGTGGGTGCCGAAGACCGAGCGCAGCAGCGTCGCGATTTCACCCACGCTGGCGCCCGCGTCGACCGCTGCGATGAACGGCGGCATGAGGTTGGCCGTGCCCTCGGCAGCGACGCGGATGGCGGTCATGGCAGCCTCCACGCGCACCGGATCGCGCCGCTCGCGGAAGGCGCGTAACCGGTCGACTTGCGCGCGCTCGCTCGACGCGTCGATGCGCTGGATGGGAATTTGCGGAGCCGCTACCGCTTCGACGAACGCGTTGACGCCGACCACGCTCGCCTCACCGCGTTCGATCGCCTGCTGCGCGCGGTACGCGGATTCGCCGATCGCTTCCGCCATCCAGCCGCTCTCGACCGCCGCGACCGCGCCGCCCATCGCGTCGATCTCCGCAATCAGCGCGCGTGCGCGCACGATCAGTTCGTCGGTAAGCGACTCGACGTAGTACGAGCCGGCCAGCGGATCGACCACATCGGTCACACCGCTCTCGAAGGCGATGATCTGCTGCGTGCGCAGCGCGACGCGCGCGGCATCGGCCGTCGGCAACCCCAGCGCTTCATCGGCACCATTGGTGTGCAGCGATTGCGTTCCGCCGAGGACCGCCGCCAGCGCTTGAAGCGTCACGCGAACCACGTTGTTCTCCGGCTCTTGCGCGGTGAGCGTGGAGCCGCCGGTCTGGGTGTGAAAGCGCAACATCTGCGAGCGCGGATCCGTCGAGCCGAACTCGTCGCGTACGATCTCCGCCCATAACGTGCGCGCAGCGCGGAACTTTGCGATCTCCTCGAAGAAGTCGTTGTGCGCGTTCCAGAAAAACGAGACGCGCGGCGCTACGTCGTCGACGCGTAAGCCCGTTTGCTCGGCCGCACGCAGGTACGCTTTGGCGTTGGCGAGCGTAAACGCGATTTCCTGAAGCGCGGTCGATCCGGCTTCGCGGATGTGATATCCGGATATCGAGATCGTATTCCAGTTGGGCACGTGTTCGGCGCAGTAGGCCATCACGTCGGTCACCAAGCGCATCGACGGCACCGGTGGAAAGATGTAGGTGCCGCGCGCCACATACTCTTTGAGCACGTCGTTCTGCACCGTGCCGCCGAGCTTCTCGAACGGGATGCCGCGCCGGCGCGCGACGGCTAGCACCAGCGCGAGCAGGATCGCGGCCGGTGCGTTGATCGTCATCGAAACCGTCACGCGGTCGAGCGGGATGTCGGCGAAGAGCGTTTCGACGTCGGCGATCGTATCGATCGCGACGCCGACCTTACCGACTTCGCCGCGCGATTGCGGCGCGTCGGAGTCATAGCCGAGCTGGGTCGGAAGATCGAAAGCGACCGATAAGCCGGTAACGCCGCGTTCGAGCAGGTAGCGGTAGCGCGCGTTCGATTCGGCCGCGCTGGCGAAGCCCGCGTACTGGCGCATCGTCCAGTGACGCCCGCGGTACATGTCGCGACGTATGCCGCGGGTGAACGGAAACGTGCCCGGCGACGTGCGCCCGGTCACCGGTCCGTCGTAGTACGGCTGGAGCGGAATACCGCTAGCGTTTATCTCCCGTGCGGGCATCGGAAACCGCTTCGGCAGGCCGCCCCGCCCACCTCGCTCCGGCCACGTACACGGCGACCAGCACGAGTTGAAGCGGCATCGGTCCGAGCGTTTTCAGTGTTGCGGGTGCATGGCCGCGGGCAATCTCGATTGCCGGAAGAAGGACGCCGAAGAACTGATCGAGTGCGCACAGCCAGAGCAATGGCCGCCAGCGCTGCGGATCGCGAAAGACGAAGGCATAGATACCGGCGGCAACGAGCAGTTCGCCACCGGCAATCGTCGTGACGGCGGGATCCTTTACCGGAATGTCGAGTAACGGCTGGAGCAGCGGCTGGGCGACGAGGCAGAGCACGCCGACAAACGCGTCGATGCAGAAGCCGATGACGAGCGCGACTCGAACGACGATGCGTAACACGTGGGGCGAATTGTTGCTCATACGGACCCGTTTGGAGTGGCGTTCGCGCTGAGATGCGACCGTAACTCGGCGAGCGCGGCATTGATGGCGTTGAGGCGGTCGAGCCGGCGCGCGGGTTCTGCTTCCGTTTCAAGCGCAGCCGCGGCTGCGCGCAACCGCAACGCACCGACCTCGGCGGACATCCCCTTTAGGGTGTGGGCGGCGTCCTTCACGGCGCCGCGATCTTCGCCTGCGAGTAACGTTTGGAGGCCCGCAAGGATGTCTTCGGCTTCTTCGAGCAACGCGGCCAGAAACTCGTCCGCGCGGGCCGCGTTCCCGCGCGTAATCAGTTCGAGACGCGTTCGATCGATGATCGGAACGTCATCCACGTCAGGCCGGCTTCGGCAGCCAACGCTCGAGTGCGGTGCGTAGCGCGTCGAGGTTGAGCGGTTTTGCGAGAAAGTCATCCATCCCGGCCTCAGCGCATGCGTCCCGATCGCCTTCGAGAACGTTCGCGGTCAACGCGACGACGACGATATGGCGGCCGCTCGTCTGCTCGGCTTTGCGAATCGCGCGGGTCGCAGCGAGCCCGTCCATGTCCGGCATCCGCATATCCATGAGCACAAGTTCGTAGTTGCCGGTCGCCACGGCCTCGACTGCTTGCATGCCGTTCTCGACGATGTCGACGGCGTAGGTGAGTTCCTGCAACTGAAAGCGAGCGACGCGCCTGATCAATGCGCTGTCTTCAGCCATCAAGATGCGGGCGCGGTGACCAACGTAGGCGGGGACGATGCGGTGCGCTTTGCGTGCGCTTTCGATTTGGTTGAGGGCATCGTAAAGGTCTGAGTGGGCGAGCGGCTTTGCGAGATATCCGGCGCATCCGGCAGCGAGTGCGGCCTCCTTGCCGGCGGCGTCGAGTGCCGTCACCAAAATGTATGCCGGCCCTCCGTAATCGGGGTGCGTGCCGAGTTCGGAGGCAAAGGCTAACCCATCGCTGCCGGGGACGACGTGGTCGATCAGCACCACGTCGAAGGGAGTACCGTTGCGCGCCGCCTCATGCAACTTCGTGCGTGCCGTCTCGATGTCGCCGGCCGAGCCGCTGCGCATTCCCCACGACGCGAGCGCAACTTCGTGCGCAAGACGCGATGGTTCGTCGTCGAGGACCAGGACGAGAACGCGGAGCCCGTCGGCGGTGAGGGCAACGGGAGCCACGATCTCCATCTCCACCGTGCGTTCGAAGCGCGCGGTAAAGCAAAACGTGGAGCCGGGACCTTCGTGCTCGCCGAGCCAGATGCGCCCACCCATCAGTTCCACGAGCCGGCGTGAGATCGAAAGCCCGAGACCCGTGCCGCCGAATCTGCGGGTCGTGCTGCCGTCGCCTTGGACAAACGGCTCGAAGAGCCGTTCCCGGGTCCCAGGGGTAATCCCGATGCCCGTGTCGTTGACCGCGAACGCCAACACGAGGGCGCGTCCGTCGTCGCGCTCTACCGAGGTCGACACTGTTATCTCACCGGTGGCGGTAAATTTGACGGCGTTGCCGATCAGGTTGATGAGAACTTGGCGTACGCGCGTCGGGTCCCCGCGTACTGCAGACGGCACGTTGGGCGAGGCATCCGAACGCAGCGTGAGTCCCTTTTCGCGCGCCGTTCCGCGCGCCAGATTGATGGCGCTGGCGACGAGTTGGGCGGGGTCGAACGTCACTACTTCCAGTTCGATTTTGAGCGCCTCGAGCTTCGAGAAGTCGAGGATGTCATCGATGATCGCCAGCAAGGCTTGCGCCGATTCTTTCACCGTGGCGGCGTATTCGCGCTGCACCGGCATCAGCTGCGTCTCGAGCAGCAACTCGCTCATGCCGATGACGCCGTGCATCGGGGTGCGGATCTCGTGGCTCATCGTGGCGACGAACTCACTCTTGAGACGTGAAGCTTCGACGGCGTGATCGAGCGCGAGCGAGATTTGTTCGGCAGCACGGCGGCGTTCGGAGATGTCGCGGATCGTTTTTATGATCGTGAGGCGCCCTTCAACGTCTGCCGTGCGCGCGTGTACTTCCACCGGGAAGACGGTGCCGTCGGCGCGTTGATGCACGCCTTCATACGATAGACCCTCCGGCCGGTCGCTAAGGGCGATTGTCGCGCTGTCGATCGGATCGTCAACTGCATGCAGTGTCGCGGTTGGTATACCGACGAGGTTAGCATAGCCGTACGCCTTCAACGCTGCGACGTTCGCATCGATGACGGTGAGGTCGGCGCGGTCAACGAACAAGATGATGTCGTTGGTGACTTCCACAAGCAACTGATAACGCTTGAGCTCGCGTTCGCGCTGACGCTGGTTGGCGACAAACTCATGAATCCGGGCGTCTAAGAGCCCGAGCTCGTCATGGCGCGCAGAGATAGCACCGAGCGGTTCGCCGTTCCGGTAGCGTTCGGCCTTACTCCCAAGTTCCGAGATCGTCTCAGCCGCTCGAGTGAGGGTGTACCACAAGAACGCGGTTGAAATCACCAGGCCCGCCAGTGCGATCAGGAGCAGCGCGACCGACGTGTCGGCCAGACGCTGGAATGATGCGAGCGCGCTATCCTGTGCACCGCTGCCCGCTGCGACAAATGTTCGCACGCTTTGCTGAAGCGCCTCAGCGTCCTCGAAATAGCCGGGCGACGTCTTATCGGCTGCCGCGGCAACGAGTTGCCCCCGGCGAATGAAGCGTTGGATGCTGTTGAAGTCGGCGAGTACCTTTGCAGCGTCGGCGTTGATGCGACGCGCGAGCTCGATTTTTGCCGGATCCGGTCCGGCCAGTTTGTCGAGCGCGTCCATCGAGGCACGCATGTCGAGCACCGTCTGGCCGTAGCGGGCTGCGGACGTAGAGTCGCCATTTGCCCAGCGACGGATTTCGATCGAGAGCGACGCACGGTTGTCCCCGATGTCCCGCGCTGCTTGCGCCGCGTGTTGCTCGTGGCGTGCCAGCGCGGCGTCGGCACTAACGCGCAACTGCAAGATGCCTTCCGGAAATGCGAGCAGCAGCGTAATCATAAACGGCAGAAGTGATAGAGCAATCGCCCGCGTCCGCAGGCTCACAACGATCCGGCTCCCGTTGCTTGCGCGCGAAACGCGTTGAACTGATCCGCCGGCATGGGGCGTCCGTAGAGGAAGCCCTGGCCGAGCTCGCAGCCCGCGGACCGTAAGAACGCAGCTTGTTCTTCGAGCTCGATCCCCTCCGCCAATGTCTCGAAGCCGAAGTTGCGCGCGATCGAGAGGACCGCGTCGACGATAGCTACGTCGAAGTGGTCGCCGGGGAGCCCGGTAATAAACGCGCGGTCGATCTTGACGACGTCGATCGGTAGCCGCTTGAGGTGTGCGAGCGAACTATAGCCGGTCCCGAAATCGTCGAGCGCTACACGGACGCCGGCGCTCCGCAGCGCCTCCATCACTGCGAGGGTCTCGGTAACGTTCTGCATGGCCACGCTTTCAGTGATTTCGACGCCCAGTCCTGAAAGATCGCCGCCGTGTTCCAGCAATCGCGGCACCAACGTCGCGTCGTGCAGCTCGGCGGCGGAGAGGTTGAACCAAGCGCGAAAATTCGGGTCGGCGCGCCGCCATTCAAGCGATGCGCGCGCGGCCTCTTGCATGACCCAGGCGCCGATCGCGCCGCTCAGTCCATGCCGTTCGGCGAACGGAATGAACGCATTCGGTTCGACGAGCCCGCGTTTGGGATGCCGCCAGCGGATGAGGGCTTCGGCGCCACCGATGCGGCGCGTCGCGAGGTCGACGTGGGGTTGGAAGTAGAGCGTGAACTCCTTGCGCGTGAGGGCCGCCTGTAATTCATTTTGCAAGAGGCGTGTCGCGGCAAACGTTTCTTCGACGGCGGGGTCGAAGAAGGCACATTGACCGCGTCCGGCGTCCTTTGCCGCGTAGCAAGCCGCGTCGGCGCGCGCGAGGAGCATCTCGAAACCGTCCGCGTCGCCTGGCGCTAACGCGATGCCGATGCTCGCCCCGAGCGAAATGCGCTCGCGATCGTCGCGGTCGCCGGTTCCGAAGGGGTACCGGAACGCTTGCAGATACCGGCTCCCGCACGCTTGGGCCTCCGCGCGATTCCGGCAATTCTCGACCAGAATGGCGAACGAATCGCCACCGAGACGCGCGACCGTTTCGTGCGTCGTCGCCGTCAGCTTCAGGCGCGCGGCGACTTCGACTAACAGCGCGTCCCCGGTCTGTTGGCCAAGCGTTTCGTTTGTGTGTCGGAAATCGTCGAGATTTAGGACCAGAAGGCCGACCTCATTAGAAGCGCGCATCGCGGCGAAACCGCGCGCGCGAAGACTCGTACGATTGAGGATTGCGGTCAGCGCGTCATGCTCGGTTTGATAGCGCAGTCGCTCGAATTGAGCGCGTTGTTGGAGGCGGCCCGAGCATAAGTTCGCAATTGTCTCGATGAACGAAATATCGAATGCGTTGAATGGAGTTGACTTGGGCTCGGTTGAAAGAAAGCCCACGAAGTACTGGGCCCGCCCGACCTGAAAGGGCGCGAACAGCGTAGCGCGCCAGTTGCCCGCGCCGCGTCGCTCGGGTGGCAGATCGGCCACCGCTTCGATTGTATTGGCATCAACGGCCGCGCGATGGGCATCCACCGGGACGCGGCGACCGACGCCTTCGCCACCAGCGACGGCAGGATCGTTCGCGACTTCGATCTCGAAATCGTCGCCGTCGAGACGCGCGATCATGCCGGCAAAGTGCAGATCTTCGACGATCGCTCGGGCTGCCCCATCCACGAGCGTGCGGAGAAACGTGTCGTCGTCATCGGTCGACGCGCCGGCGCGCCAGATCAGGTCGAGTCGATCGACGTAAATTCGCGCTGCCGCTTCCTCACGCCGAAGAATCGCTACTGCCTCGTGCCGAGCGGCTTCCAGTGCCAGCAGGTTGCCGATCCGCCGCGTGAATTCGCGCGGATCGATCGGCCGTACGAGGAAGTCGCTCGCGCCGCGCTCGAGGGCGGCATAGCACACCTCGCGTTCTTCGGCCGCGGTGATCATCACCACTGGAGTTAGGCGCGTGGCTTCGTCGGCGCGGAGCGCCGAGAGCAGGGCCATGCCATCGGGCACCGGCATGCGGTAGTCGACGATGAACAGGCTAGCTTCGAGGGTGGGCGAGCGTTCCAGTGCCTCGGCCGAGCGGCCGAACGAAAGCACTTCCACACAGTCGAGTTCTGCCACCAGCGATTCCAGCATCCGCCGGTTAAGCGCCGAGTCGTCGACGATAACAATCCGCTGCCCCACGCCGGCCCCCCGTCAGACTGCGTGCCGTCTGCCCGGAGTGCCTTGCCGGAATATTGGCGAGGACGAGATTCAGACAAATCTCGCAGCATCTAGCACTGTAGCACCATTTAGGCGAGCGCGACTGTACGAAACCGTACAACATTTGTCCCAACCCTAAGCTGCCGGTAACCAGTCTTCGAGAATCACTCTGAGTGCGTCGAGCTTGGCGTTTTCGAGGGCTAAGATAGCGTGATTAGCGGCGCGCGTGCCTCGACGGTCGTGCCGGTGCCGACGTGTATCTTCGCAACGGTTCCGGGCTTATGGGCGCGAATTTCGTTCATCATCTTCATGGCCTCGATGACCGCTACAACATCGCCGGCGGCAATCGTCGCGCCCTCGGCAACGGGTAGCTCGACGACGACGCCGTGCATTGGCGCGATGATGTCGTTGCCTTGCGATGCCTGCGCTTGTCGCTTTGCGCTTGGTTTCGAGGCCGTTGTTCCCGGTTGCGTCGGGCCGCGAAGTGGCGCCGGCAGATCGACGAATCGGACCCGGAAAAGCCGGTCGTTCACCTCGACCCGAATGGTATCGCCGGTGGCCGGCGGCGCTGCGTCCGCGTCCGCGACGTCATTCCCGTCCGTCATTCCGAGCGATGCGGCGAACGGTTCGAGCGTTTGCGTGCCGTACGACGCATCGATGACCGGCGCGAAATCGACGAGCGCACGCAACAGCGGTAGCGTCGTCGGCACGCCGGCGACGCGGTACTCGTCAATCGCGCGCCCAAGGCGCTGGAGCGACTCGTCGCGATCGCGGCCCCAGACGATTAGTTTCGCGATCATCGAATCGTAGTCGGGCGTTATGGTGAAGCCCGGAAACGCGGCTGAGTCGACGCGCACGCCGAATCCGCCAGGCTCTTCGTAGCCGGTGAGCGTTCCAGGAGCCGGACGGAAGTTCTGGGCCGGATCTTCGGCGTTGATGCGCACCTCGATCGCATGGCCACGGAAGCCCGCGTCGACCGCGGTTTGGTCGAACGTCAGCGGCCGTCCGGCGGCGACGAGGATCTGTTCGCGCACGAGATCGATTCCCGAGATCATCTCGGATACCGTGTGCTCGACTTGGATGCGCGTGTTCATCTCGAGGAAGAAGAACTCGCCGTCCGCGACCAGACATTCGATCGTGCCGACGCTGTCGTAGGCGATCGCTTTGGCGGCGGCGATGCCGGCCTTACGCAGGCCGTTGCGCACGTGATCGGAGATCGCCGCGGGCGCCTCTTCCCACAGTTTCTGATGCCGGCGTTGCAGCGAGCAGTCGCGTTCGCCGACGTGCAG
>Ga0182030_10007874_pt1 | contig 22166 bp, 11 predicted proteins | sample 812S3MmetaG_FD_121299 | JGI IMG/M metagenome (GOLD analysis project Ga0182030, IMG submission 121299) | Permafrost microbial communities from Stordalen Mire, Sweden - 812S3M metaG (Illumina Assembly) | ecosystem: Environmental > Terrestrial > Soil > Wetlands > Permafrost | place: Sweden... | reverse complement strand
GGCGTTCACGATGCGCTCTCTGTGCTTGGCAACAGTGGCGGGCCAATCGACCCCAGCCAGATGCGTGTCGTAGAAACGCTTACTGACGATGCTTGAGACTTTGTCGAGCATCTTCTGCCGCTGATTCGCGTTCAGCAGGCTCTGGGATCTACGGCTGTCAACGGATTGATTTGTCTGCACTCAAAGCACTCCCGCGGGGTCTCCCACAATTTCAAAGCTAGCCCAGTAGTAGGGCGCGAGGCCGGACTGCATCATGTTAACCTGCGCATTTTTGAGCGCCACGGTCTTGATTTGATGGCCGGCCAGATTCTTGTAAAAGGACGTCATGAATTGAGTTGTGGTCTGGTCGTCCAACTCCCAGAGAGCGGAAACAACAGTCTCGGCTCCGGCTTCAATGAAGGCGTGCCCGAGATCGGCTACATCTACCTCTCCGACCGGGCCGACGCCGCTGTTGCAGGCGGACAGGGTCACCAATCGTGCCTTGAGATGGAGCGTACGAACCTCCCTGACCTCGAGGAGCCCATCATCGAGCCCATCTTTCTGCGGCGCGAATACGAGCGCCGAGCGGTCCGGATACTCGACGTCGGCGTAACCATGCAACGCGAGATGAAGCACTCGATACTGATCCAGAGGAAGTGCCTTGAAGCTCGTCTCCGTCGCGGCAGGTCCCAGAAGTAGCGTACTCGGCTCAGGAAAATCCTGAGCGATTGTTTCCACCTCCTTTTTGGTGAGAGGCAGAGGTTGCAACTGCTTCATCTGGGGAAAGGAGATCGCCCGAAGGAGGTTCGCAACGCCGGTGCTTGGTTGGCTCCCTCCCGTCCATGCCGCGACTCCGACATATTGGTAATGATCGTCGAGCGTTGAGGGTTCCCGATCGCGAAGGAGGCACAGAACGGTTGCGGATGGACTCGCGCTGAACTCGTGGCTCTCGACGACATACGCTCGGTCGTCCATCAGCGCCGCGAACGGGACCAGATTGATCTCCCCATCGGGGATGACAACTACGGATCGATGCTCTGCGTATTCCTTGACGGGGCCGAGCAGACTCGTGAAGAGTGTCCGGGCCAGGCCGGGATCGCTCTTTCGCCCATGGATCGTCCTTCGGTATTGGGTTATCAAGGATGAGATCGTCTTCCCAGGGGGTAGCGCGTATCTGGTCAGGGAGCGAGACGTGATTGCGAGGACAGAGGATTCTGAGTCATCAAGGACGTATTCGAGAAGGAGTTCGTCCGGTCCGAGATGGCGCTGTATGTCCCCTACAGCCATAGGCCGCCTCGCAGTTTCGCCGGCTAGGCTGGAATCGTCCAGCTGCAGTTCTTCCAGGTAGAGACCCTGTGACAGCCGCTGCCGAGCCGCGTCGTTCTCCGTCTCGATCAACTCAAGATTGAGCTGCGTAATCTTCTTTTCATGGCTGGTCGGTTCGTGCGGAGGGACCAGGTCGTGGTGCTCGAGGGCCTGCTCCTCGACCCGTCCGCGTTCCTGCTCAATCGTCCGAAGACCGGCGCTTAAATCTCCCTCGCCGCAGAGAACGTTGTAGTAACTCGAATACACCTGACTGAGCTGGTTGGCCAACTCACGTTCGACGTTTGGTGTCGGCGCGGTCGCAAGGAATGAGTCGATGAGTGTCATGCTCTTTTCGTAGAGCGCATGCGACTGTCTGGCATGCCCCATCCTGGCAAGTATCTCTGCCTTGATCGCCAGATTCCGGGGCGAAAAGTAAAGCTCCTGAGGAACCCTGGTGTTGGCGTCGATCGCCTCGTCGATACTGACAAGCGCTGCGGGAAGATTGTTCTCATGTTCATAGGCCAGTGCAAGCAGACCACCCGTCTGGCTGATCCCTCGCCAGTATTCTATGTGGCGTGCGTAGCCAAGTGCGTGTGTGAGTTCATCAAACGCATGATTCCAATCTCCGATGTCCTCATAGATCGATCCCTTCACCGTCAATATCTGAAACAGGTGGGCGTCGAGGTGTGTGGAAGGCAACCGGCGGATGGCGGTGTCGGCGAGCGCGAGCGCCTCGGGATATCGATGGAGGCCTCGCAACGCATCGATCTTTGTGTTGATGGCAATCGAGGGATAGGCAAGGCTGCGGTCTTTGTTCGCGGTGTCGATCGCCTGGTCCAGCCACTGCATCGCTTCATCGTATCGCTGTAGTTCCACGAGACCAGCGCCATACAGGCTGGCATATCGAACATGAGCCGCCTCATCGTGGAGTGTCTTCGCCAGGAGCCACGCGCGTGTCACCCGCTTCTTAGCACTGCTGAAATCGCCCAGCAGGAAATCAGCGATGCCTTGTTCCCCCATCGCTCTTGCCGTCAGCCGAAACTCGCCGCGGCGTTCCGCCAGGGTCTGGACCTTCCCCCAGGTTTTGCTGGCCATCGCCGAATCGTAGTTCGTCTCGATCATCCCCTGGATGACAAGGATGCGCAGCATGGTTTCCGGGGCCTGGGCCTCAGCCAGACCCTGATCTCGGTTCAGCTCAACGAGCAGATTGGGTATGGGCTCGGATTCAGCTCGAGGTATGAACTGACTGACGTGGGCATACAGGGCCTGCGACGGCCGGTTCGACCGCGCGAATAGTTTTTCCGCCTGCGCATAGAGCGGGGCCGCTTCCAACCAGTCGTTGTTCCAGGACAGCTGATCTGCTCTGGCGAGGAGGCTGTCAGGTGAGCGTTTCGACCTATTCTTCTGAAGAATCAAGCACGTGGCTATCGTGCCGATCGCCACCCCGGCCACGACCAGCAAAATCCGTTGTCTGTTGTTTCTCAACATAAGCGGCATGGGGCTCGCTTTCGGTTCATGGCCTCTTCGACTGTGAATCGTGTCCAGATACTTCGGAGCGCACCGCCTCTCGAGCCTCGGGCTCGGCCGCGGATAACGTGGATATTAGCCCGCCTGATCGCCTTCGCAAACCGAAACTGACTCGGAGAGTGCGACAAAATCCAAAACTGACTGTGTTATCCACAAGCTATGAAGGGAAATGCCTGCGGGTGACGTTTATAGCTATTGATGGCTGTAGTATCGTTTCCCAACGAGTTATCCGTGACGGAAACGTCCGCTCGTCGCCGGGCAGACGAAAACGCGCAAGCGGGTTTTGCAGATTTGCATTCCTGCCCGTGGGGAGAAGGCTTCGATCCCTCTGGATCGTGTGCCTGTCACAGCTCGGGAAGAGGGAGAGCTTGAACGTACATTGGGATTGCCGACCAAGCTTCACCACTGATTGGAGGATGGGGTATTCCAATTGCTGGACGGATGGGGAAGTGCAGGTCTGAATTGAGTACGAGCCTGGAGAGAGAATTCTTGTCACGAATCAGGGCCCAGGATCACTATATGGGCACGCTCCATACAGAGAGAAGTCCATCGCTGTCCCGTTGTGGAGGCAAATTTGGAGTTTGACGACGCCTTGCTTCGAATGATCCTGGACCACGCTCCGGTTGGCATCGCCCTGCTCAATTTTGACCGGACGGTCCGTTATTGCAACCCAGAGTTTCGGAAGATATATGGATGGGATGACGACAGCATCCTCGGGTCAAAGCTCCCTCTGCCTGAACATCAAAAGCAAAGCTTCAATGAGTTCCTGGAGGAGTTGCGCTCGAATCGTTCCGTGGTCGGTGTAGAGACCGTCCGGGTCCGAAAGGATGGGAGCGAGTTCTATGCGAGGATCTCTGGGGCTCCGCTCTACGATCGCGCCGGGAACCCTGACGGGTTCGTCGCCTGCATCATCGTTTCCGAGGAGAACTACTCCGACCAGCTAGAGCTCCGCAACCTTGAATATCTCATTCAGAGTTCCTCGGACTTCATGTGTGTGGCAGATCTCGATCTGAGGGTGCTTTTCATCAACGATCCCGGTCGCGCAATGATTGGACTGCGGCATGACGATGACATCGATGGAATGCACTTGTTGGACTTCGTCGCGGATGAGTCCCGAGGGAGGCTCACTGACATCTTTCACTCGTTGCGGCCGACAGAGGCAAGCGTCTCTGTGAAGATGCAGTTGAAGCATCTCGAGACCGGGGTTCTGATCCCAGTGTCCTCCAGTGTTTATATGGTCAACGATCCTCACACCGGCGAACCGATTTCCTTCGGATGTGTTTCGAAGAACCTAGCTGAGCTGAATGAATTGGCGGGACGCCTTGAAGAAACTCAGGCCGCATTCCGGACCTTGATGCATCATGTGCCCGTTGGAGTGGTGCTTGTAGACCCAACAGGGAGACCAATCGGAGCAAATGAGGCACTCCTGGAACTCCTTGGCTATAGCGAAGAGGAATTGAAGGGTATGCCGTTCTCACGGCATGTCCATCCAGACGAACTCTCTCGCGGACGGTCGCTCTTCCTGCAGTTGGCTGCGGGAACGATCGACAACTATATGGTCTACAAGCGGCTCCGGCACAGGGACGGACGCGTCCTCCCTACGAAGATGAAGGTCTTTCTCGTTCGCGATCGCGACGGTCTCCCAAAGCACACAATCAGCATCGTGGAACATGTGCCGGATTCGGTCGCGAAGATCCTCGACTCGTCCGGCTCCGAGGATCTTCCTTGCGGCGGCTCCGGTGGCCATTCAGCAACGTGCCAATGAGAAGTCTCAGAATCAGGCTTGAACTGCGGTCACTGGCGACAAAGCATCGACTGGCCTGAAACTTCCAGGCCTTGACTCGTTGGCCTCCTCACGGTTGTAGAGACCCTGGTAGACAGGACAATTGCGCTCGAGCTCTTCATGCGTCCCTTCGGCGACGATCGTCCCGGAGTCCAGGACGATGACGCGATCTACCCACGTCAGCGACCGTAGCCGGTGAGAGATCAGAATCATCGCCATGTCGTCTCCAAAGGTTGCGAGCGCCTTGAAGAGCGCGTACTCGGTTGGAAGATCCAGCGCTGAGGTTGACTCATCGAGGATCAGAACGGATGGCTGCCGGAGGAGAGCGCGAGCGATTGCTAGCCGCTGCCTCTCGCCCCCCGAGATCCCAACCGCATCCGGGCCGAGGACAGTCTCCAACCCAAGGGGTAGTCGATTGAGAAGCGGCGAGAGTTGAGCTGCCTCAATGACTCGTTTCATCTCCCCGTCCGATGCATCAGAATTCGAGTAAAGGAGGTTTTGCCGTATCGTGCCGGAGAACAGTTGCGGCTGTTGGGGCACGTAGCAGACGCTCCGCCGCAGCGTTCTGAGGGTGTACTCGTGAAGCTGCCGTCCTTCGATGAGGATGCGGCCTGCATCTGGATCTGCCATGCGCGCAAAGAGACGGGACAACGTCGACTTTCCCGACCCACTTCTCCCAACGAGCGCAACCTTCTCGGCACCTTTGAGGCGAAGCGAAACATCGCTCAAGACCAATCGTCGAGACGGGTAGCCGAACGTCACCCGATCGCACTCGATACCCTCCATCAGAGGAGTGTGGATCTTCTGAATCGTGCCGATGTCCGCGACGGTCGGAGCGGTATTGAGCACTTCGTGAACCCGCCTCGCGCTGGCAAGCATCCTCTGCGTCCTTGAATAGAGCTCCATGGCCGACGACACTGGCTCGAAGATTCGAGTCACATAGGCATAGAACGCAACCAGGCCACCGATGCTTAGATCGCCCGCAAACAACTCGTGCGCACCAAGACCGAGCACAAGGAAGATGCCAACGGCCAAAACGCTCGTGACCGAGATGCTAAAGGCGACTTCCGTCTTGCGCTGCTCCCATTGAGCGCCGACCAGGTCAAGCCACGCTCTGATCGTACGGGCGATTCGTATCTCTTCGGCCCCCAGGATCTGAATCTGTGAAACAGCGCTCAGGTGCTCGGCAAGATCTCCCGTCGCGCTCCCAACCTTTGCCTGGGCTCGATCGGCTGTCGACTGGATCTTTCCTCGAAAGCGAAGTCGAACCCAGAGAAACAGAGGCAACAGCGGGAGTACTGCGACCGTCATGCGCCAATTTAACGCCATCATGATTGCCAGGTTCACCACGAAGAACACGACGGTTCTGAATACGGTATTTCCGATGTCGGCGCCGTACTGGGAGATCTGCTCTACGTCCTGATCTATGCGGCTTAGCTTTTCGCCGAGCATCGTCCGCTCGTGCCAATCGGCAGAGAGGTTCGTCATGTGCACCAGCAGCTCGCTACGGAGATCCTGGCCGAGCCACTGTGTGACCCGAAAGCTTGCGAGTCCGGAAAGACCACCGAAAGCAGATCGACCGGCAAAACTAAGGGCAATGAAGATGACCACAACGGCCGTCTGTTCTACCTTCTTTTGCGGCAGGGCCACGTCGATCAACTGCCGCATCAACAACGGATCGATTGTGGCCACAGCGCCGGCGCACGTGGCCAGTACGAGACCAAACGCGATTCGCTTTGAATACGGCCGTAACTTTCGTAATAGCCAGGATGGCGCACTTATTCGATCCATGCCTCTGCCCTCCCGCCGAATCTCGCCGTGAGTATGGCGTCAAAGGCATACACTGCGGCTCACCCTCCGCCGAGATATGCTCGGTTCATCACACAACAGCGTCGTTGACTTCATACTTCTTCTTCGAATCGCTCCAACAGATGTAACTCAGTGAGTGCTGATGCATAACTCCATGTCAAAACGCAAGTGTTTCCTATAAGAGACAGGCCCGTAGCTGCCTTGACATAGATCGTGTGCCGTAGTCTTCTCATTGAAGGAAAGCACCATGACAGGTGCGCCGATGATCGTCTCGCGTGTGCCTTGAGTGACATTGGAGCGATGAGTGAAACTTCCTGACAAGGAAACGTGCCCATGAGAGCTACACGTTTTTCGAGACAACGCTCCGGCATCATACAGAGCGAGAGTTTTCTGAAGCGCACCGCAACCCATCCCCATCTGACCTGTTGAGGAATCACTTCCTCCGGAAGTTCGTTGCACGCCTCGCGAACGGTTTGGTAGTTGTTTGCGAAGACGCATCGCATCACCAGCAGCAGGGAAGACAGCCAGGCCCGATCGCGCGACATGTTCGAGAGCCCAGGCAACGAGCGAACCGATATCGCTCGAGGACGCTGCTCTATTTGAGGTGTTTGTTGAGTCAAGAGGCAATTGCGTGTTTTGCGTCCAAAGGAATGTTTCGTGAGAAGACCGGTCCCCCAAAAACTCTCGACCGTCGAGGGAGAAGTGATCGCAAAGATAAAAACCTGGAGGGCGACGCCCGAGGATGAGTTTCATCAGGAACTCCTGCGGTATCCTGCGCGCGTGATGCAGCACTTCATTCTGCTCTACCACGGTCATGTGAAGTTCCGGTTCCGACCGATCGCGAACGAGCTCGGGATCGAGATGAGGACTCTTGAACGGGCATTCGTTGAAGAGTTCGGCAAGAGCATGTTTCAGAGCCAGGTCGATGCCCGACTCGCATTCGCTCAGACTCTCCTGCGCTGGATGCCTCCGCCAAAAATCAGCGTCGTCGCGAATATGCTTGGCTACGACGAGCCGCGCGACTTCCATCACTTCTTCGAAAAGCACACGGGCGAGACTCCCTCTGCGTGGGGACACAAAGAGCGCGAGAAGGCTAAGCGCGAAGTCCGTTTTGCTGCCGGTAGCGAGGAACCCTTCTAGCATCTAGCCAACGATAACGCTGCCCGTGAAAAAGCGAACAGGGTGCGCGACACTTTGTCGCAGTGTCCGACACATTTTGCGTTGCATGTATGAACTGCCAGTGCAAGACTCACTGTCACAGTTGGACGCACTGATTGAATTGCTACGGGTTCCGGTTGTGCAGTTTCTCTTGAGCGATGGTTTTGAGTTCGACGCATCGCAAGAGTCAGTCCAACTAAGCTAGCGTCTTCTGACAGATCTGTCGTCATAACTGTCAGCTTGCGTGTTAGATCTGCGCACATGTCGATTGTTCGTCAATCGCTGTAGGGAGGATGTATGGTCAAGCTCGTTTCGAACCTGCGTTCTATCGTTGATCACGACGGCGCAGTCATTCTCAACAATGCTCGGAACCAGATTACGACTCTGGACGCGATGGGAGGCTACATCTGGCATCGACTTGAGTGTGGGATGACCCAAAAAGAGATCGTCTGCAAACTTGTCGAAGAAACGGGTGCCGATGTCTTAACTGTTGAACATGACGTCCAGGAGTTCTTAGAAGATCTGACATCTCGATCCTTGCTTACCGGTATAACCGTCGGCCAGCGGCGAATGGGGGGACTATGAACCCTAACAAACCGGACGAAGCGACGGAGAGTTATCAGCTATTGATGGTTCTGCCAAGGAAGAAGATGGCATTGCTGGAAGAGAGATGCCGGCTGCCGCAGATAGAGATTCCGCTACACACGCGCCCTGCCGAGAAGATCACGTCCGCAATATTCGAGAGGTGGGGGCTGCCGACTGTCGTTATCGACTGGTTGCCTAGAACTCAGGGAACACCAAGCTGTGCTGTACTCGAGGTTCTATCTCGAGAGGTTCCGCCTTGCGCCGAACTATGTCCCGTTTCTTTGTCGCAAATTCCAAAAGACGCGATGCCTCCGGAAACACAGGCCGCGGTAGACAGGATGCTGAACAGTCCCCCGGACAGGAGCTTACCGTTCTCAAGTTTTGGATGGGTAGATGAAGTGAAAGACTGGATACGGTCTTGCGCTGAGCACCAAGCAATATGCTTTACAGATGTCCGGCAATTCAACGCGGGTGGCTCGTTTGCCCTTGCTCGATTCGGAACCACTTCAGACGGACTGACATTTTGGCTGAAGGCCGTGGGAGCGCCAAACACTAACGAGTTTGCCACCACTTCTTACCTGGTCAAGCATTGCTCTGAGTACCTCCCGAGGATCATTTGCATGCGTGGTGACTGGAACGCATGGGTCATGCAAGAATTCGGCAAGTCCCTCCACCATTCTCAGTCGCTCAGGGATTTCGAACTCGCCACTACGAGGCTCGCAGGCCTTCAGAGAGCGCTTGTGGGCAAGACAGAGGAACTGATTGCCGCGCAGTTCATGGACCACCGGATGCATGTGCTTGCCTCGCATATCGATGAGTTGATCGACTATTTAGAAGAGGCAATGGGCAGGCAGACCAGCAAAACAGTTCCTGCAATGTCAGCGCATCGTTTACGTGAAATCGGCAACCTGCTCCACGAATCGTGCGACACGATGGAAAACCTGGGTATACCCGATTCAGTAATGCACGGCGATATGAGTCCGGGAAGCATTTTAGGCGACGGAGAGCGAGGCTGTGTCTTGATCGATTGGTGCGAAGCCTATGTTGGCAATCCCTTTATCACTTTTGAACAGTTGTGTGTTCACGCAGTGAGGAAAGCAGATAGCCCGAGCGCTTGGCGACAGAGTTTGGCTGACAGCTACCGAACCTGTTGGCGCGAAGTCCTGACGGAAAAACAGATCGACAGAGCTCTGGAACTCACATCGCTGATTTGCGTGTTGTCGTATCTGTATGGGCGAGGTGATTGGTTACACTCGTCGCGGCGCAACGAGCCTGAATTTCAGTCCTATATGAGAAGCCTTGCACGTCACATGGACAGGATTGCGGGTAGATCTAACCAGCCGGAGGTCGTATGTCAACACAACTAGGTGCTTTTGGCGGGGTTGTGGAGATGATTCATGGGACGCTTGTTGCCGATCCTTACCGCTGGCTCGAGGACCGACAGTCGCCAATCACGGATAGATGGCTGGCGAGCCAACGCAATCGAATAGGCAGCTATTTTCAGAACATTGGCAGGCTGGATGTCTTGCGGTCTCGGGTCCGCGCATTTCTTGATGTTGAGACCACCGATCAAATAGGAAAGGTTGGGAACCAATACTTTTATCTCAAACGAAAGGTTGGGGACCAACAAGGATCGATCTATGTCATGGACTCGGGCCCCGGGTCCGAAAGAGTGTTAGTTGATCCGAGGGCTCTTGGGTCGTTTGCATCAGTTCGCATTCATCGCATTTCGTCCTGCGGGAAATTCTTAGCATATGAACTTAAGAAGGGCGGAGAGCACAGCAAGGCGATCCATATGGTTGATTGCGCGGCGGGAAGGATTTTGCCTGACTTCCTTGACCGCGGTCTAGCTCGCGGATTCGGGTTTCAAGACGCATGCGGCGGCTACTACTACTGCCACGACCTGCTTGAGGATAGCGCGGGGAATTTGCGCAACGATCATATGATTCTCTTTCATCGCTTTGGGACTGATACTCAGCTCGACGAGGTACTCTTGCAAATCCCTCGGAGTTCCAGCAGCAAACTCGTCCTCAGGACCGATGATGGTGTCCTTTGTGCAGCTCTATTCGAGAAGCGTGCGGATCGGTACTTCGTGGACTACTACGTCGCGACACAAGATCAGCACAATACTTGGAATTGCGTCGTTCAGAACGTCGCGACTCCTTTCAATCCGTTCTTTTGCGGTCAAGTGCTGATGGTTGTCAGTTACGATGACGCGGCAAAAGGCAAGGTTGTGGAGTTGGACGCGACAAGTTGGCATGAACTCCGCATCATCGTTCCGGAGTGGGAAGCCCCGATCCGGAGTGTCACCGTGGTTCAGAATTGCATTTATGTCAGCTATCTCGTGGGGACCGAAACGGCGATAAGGGTCTGGTCAATGCGCGGGGAGCTTATCAGCTCGCTTCCGTTGGAAAAGGGCTGCACCTGGAACCTTCTTCCAACATATTCGACAAAGACAGATGAGCTCTTCCTCAGGTGTGAATCGTTCACTAAGCCACCCACTCTATATTCGTACAGACCGAAGACGGGTCGTCGTACGGTTTGGAGCCAGAATAGTATCCCGAGCCCTAAGTCATCGATAACCCATCAAACATTTGTTTATCTCGCCAAGGACGACGTTCCAATCGCAATATCGCTGGTAGGAACGGCAGGTCTAGGGCTGAAGGGACGACCAGTCATTATGACTGCCTATGGAGGATTCGGGGCGACGCCGACTCCCCAATTCTCCACGTTCGTCTCGATTATGTTGGAACTAGGTTTTGTGTTTGCGCTTCCAGAAATCCGAGGTGGCGGGGTGCGAGGGCCAGAGTGGCACGCCGCGGCTCAACGGAGGAAGCGCCAGGTTGCGGTAGACGACTTCCTCGGGGCTGCAGAGTGGCTATGCTCTGAGGGCATTACATGTCCAGAGAAGCTGGCGATCTTCGGCGGATCCAATTCGGGTCTCCTGGTGGGGGCGGCAATCAGTCAAAGACCACATCTGTTTGGTGCCGCACTCTGTATTGCTCCTCTACTCGATATGGTGCGGTACCACCTCTTTGATCAAGCGCACGTATGGGAGGAAGAATACGGGTCTGCTGATAACCGGGAAGATTTTCTGGCGCTACTTGGCTATTCACCGTATCACTGTATAGATGAGAATCAGAACTACCCGCCCGTCTTGTTTGTAAGTGGGGACCAAGATACGCGCTGTAATCCGGCGCATGCGCGAAAGATGACCGCACGCTTGCAGAATCGAGCCGCGCAGCGCAGTGCGATATTACTCGACTACAGCGCTCGGCGCGGCCACTCGCCAACAATGCCGTTAGCGGTCCGCATCGACGCTTTAACGATGCGAATCGCGTTCCTCTGTCACGAATTGGGGATAGACACCCAACTGCGCCATTGTTCTGCCGGGCTTGTCGCACAAGCGTCGCTCTTCTTACTGCGCACGGAATGGTATTTGCGTAGACATCGAGATCGCCCGTTACAGTCGGCTTTGCAGGAGTCACGCAACTCGCTGCGCAGGGTAGAGCGATATTCCGCGGAACAGATTTCGCACGCCATGGACATTGCCTGCGTCTTCTACTTCAAGACAGTGAAATGTCTCCAGCGCTCCGTCGCCTTGGCGATGTTGCTCCGACGCCATGGCTTCGGTGCCGAGGTTGTGATCGGGGGGCGCATCATCCCACCTAAGTTTCATGCCTGGGTGGAATGGAAGCGGGTTGTTCTAAATGACAAACCCTACACTCCAGAGCTCTATCAAGAACTGGAACGGTGTTGAAGGGGATCTGATCTTGGGTGAGTTCCTATGGGCGTTATCTTCGGCATCTACACTTCATCCGGCTGTGAGATCTCCCGCGAATCCTTGGAAAGGTTTGCTCAGGCTACGCATCGATATGGCCCTGACTTAACCTCCATTTACACCAAGGGATCGCTCGCAATGATCTACCAGGCCTTTGACACGCATAGTCGATCCAGTCTAGGGCACCAGCCTTGCCAGGACAGTCGAGGGAACGTAGTGGCCGTCGACGGACGATTAGACAATTACGAAGAGGTCGCCAGCGCACTTGGAGTCGAAGACGCTGAGTGCTCCGACGCGCTGTTGGCCCTTAGCGCGTTTGAACGGTGGGGCGAGGGGTGCTTCAGTCGTTTCGTTGGAGAGTGGGCGATATCCCTGTGGTCCGCAATCGATCGAGTTCTATATCTCGCGCGGGATCACGCGGGCTCCAGAACTCTGTTTTACGGAGACGTAGCTGGTCAACTGATGTGGTCAACCTATCTAGAGACCTTCTGCTCCACACAGAGTCAACCGGAATTGAACAAGGAGTATTTGGCGCGAATTCTCTCGTGCCAGACCACCGGTGAATTGACTCCGTACAAGGCCATCAATGCTGTCCCCCCGGCACACGTCGTTGCGATTCGAGAGGGAGAGATCACAGTTCGGCCACATTGGAATTGGATCGCGGACTCCCAGATCGTCTACAAAACGGATGTGGAATATGACGAACATTTTCTTTATCTCTTTGGCCGAGCAGTCAAGCGCCGTACAGGATCAGGGGCACGAATACTGGCCGAACTTAGTGGTGGAATGGATTCCTCCTCTATCGTTTGCATGGCGGATCATTTAGCTGGCGCTAAACGCGATTCGGGGGACCGACTGGACACAATCTCCTACTACGACAATACGGAACGTGATTGGGACGATGGCCGTTATTTTCAAGCGGTGGAAAAGTACCGCAACAAAGACGGTATACACGTAGATCTCTCAACCGGAGCGCCGAAGTATGAACCTCTGGTCCTATCGGATCGCAATTATCCGTACTTTTGCGGAGATAGTAGTTCCTTTGATTTAGCTAGCCAGTTTGAGAAGGCGGTGGGCGCCGGAGGTTATCGCGCGATACTCTCGGGAATCGGAGGGGACGAATTGCTGGGCGGCGTTCCAACTGGCCTTCCTGAGCTTGCTGATTACTTGATATCTGGAAGATTGCCGTCGCTGGTGGTCAGCGCGAACAACTGGTGTATGGCCAATAGGCAGCCTCTCATTCAGATGCTCTATCAGGCAATGCTATTCACCAGCAGCTTATATCTGCCTCGAAAGACCGATTCAGAGGCACTTCCACCATGGCTAAATCCTGATCTCAGGCCGGCGTGTCTCCTGCAAGACATAGCAAATCCTAGTATGCTCACGTCGCTCTCGCGCCGCGCGAGCGCACTATCTAATGGACGGACATGGTGGAGCATAGTCGAGGGCCTGAATCAGAGACATCCTGATATCTTGGGGTGCTATGAGTATCGATATCCCTACCTCGATCGTGACCTTGTGGAGTTTCTGCATCGTGTTCCGCGGGAGAAATTGGTCCGTCCTGGACATCGCCGAGCGTTGATGCGCCGGGCTTTGACGGGAATTGTTCCAGCCGAGATTCTCAACCGTAGGCGGAAGGCATATGTCTCTCGTCGGCCAATCGCTTCGTTGCAGGATGCGCGTTCCCGGATCGAGCGGATACTTATTCACCCAGAGCTGAGCAAGCATTCCCTTGTCGATGCGGTTTTACTCAGAGACGCGTTTAGTCGACAGCTAAGCGGCGATCTTACTTGGTTCGGTCAGATAACCGCCGCAATCAATGTTGAATTGTGGCTCCGGGGATCCGTGGCCCACGCTGTTGACCTTCCAACGTTCGCAGCGACGACTCGTTCCAACGATGGAATTTGCCCCCCTCGCAGGGGACAGCAGGCATCCGAGCAAGAAACGCAGGACCTTGGTGTTCCTTGCGCGGAAATTTGAAAGAATGAGAGGAAACACCATGAAATACACAAAGCCACATGTACTAGCAACCAGCAACGGAAATCTGGCGATCCAGAGCATGAGCGGTCCGCAAGACAAGCTGACCCCGCATGTAATCGACAGCCTGAACGTCAGATCGACAACTGCAGCATACGAGGCAGACGAGTAGCGCGTGCCACGCGCGCTTCGTTTGTCGTCAACGCCACGGTGGACGGGCGCCGCTCGCTCACCGTGGTATTGCTTGCCCGCTTCGACTGGGACATTCGCGTCTGAGTCGCAAGAAACCGGCTGCAAACGGTTCAATTGCGTCCGCCCATCAAGTTGTCTGTTGTAGAGTTCGAGCCTCTCAGATCGCTCCGGTGGAGTTCACGCAGCAAGCGCCAACGCTCGTATTGACCCCGCTTCACAGGATCAGGATCTTCGTATCCCTGAAGCCAGAAGCGATACCAATCGAGGTTTCTTTGCACGCTTGCAAGCCGGGCCCGGGGATGATCTGGCTCGTGCCCTTCATCTGGATAGTAGTACATCTCGAACGGCTTGCCGAGGCGGGCAAGCCCTTGGCTGACCTCGAAATGTACAGCGAGATATCTAGGAACAAGATCTTGACCACTTTCGTGGACGCCGTCGCCCATCTCCTCCATGAGTAGTGGCGTGTGAACACTGTCGAGGTGAAAAGAGATCGAGTAGCGTTCCCACGATTCGAGCGACTTACCGTGCGGCGGCCCCCCGTACATCTTTTCTTCAGCGATGGAGGCCGACGGAAACAGCCAAGACTCGCCTAAGCTATATTGCACGTTGTCCGCGGCCGTAGCTGCGGCATATCGAGTCCGAGCATGCACTAGATCGAATTCCACTTGCCATCCTGTTCTGCTGAAGCCGATCACGCCGACCTTGGAAGGGTCGATCAGCCCTCGCTTGTCCAATGCATCCACAGCGGTATCCCATATCCCAGCCTGCTGTACTGCTTCGCTAATTCCGCCAGGGTATCCCGTGGGGCGCTTATCCACATCGTCCTGATATTTCCAGTTCTTACCCATCAGACGGATAAGATACATCATTCCCGACGTCGCGATGGGCTGCGGTGCGAAGGAAGGAAAGTGGCTAACACCGGCATCGCAAGTGAACGTGCCGTCTGTGCCTTTGGTTTGAATCACAAGCGGATAACGTTGGCCTTCGGCGTATCCACGAGGCATAAAGAGTACCCCATCAATCTGCAATCCTTCCGCCGTACTCCAGTGAATGCTCTTTACCGAAGCAAACCGACGGTTTTGAAGCTGTGGGTTAAGATCAGTGAGGGACTGAATGTTGCTTTGGCCCGGGGTGTAAGAGAACAAATTCTGGGGTTCTGTGATGGTTTCGTGCACGCCAATAATCTTGGATCCTGTCGAGGTGAGAAGAGAGAAGCGATCCTCGTCCTTCCCAGGCAGATCGACACGGTCGACCTCGTGCCATGCGTCATCGGAACGATGAAAACGAACGACGACAGCGTCGGAAGTTTGGACCAATACGTCTCCGTTCGGCCGCAGTGATAGTGGACCGACATGCTCTGCGGCCTCGGGAACTTGGCGTAGGACCTCGCTAATACCTCCGGAATCTACATCAACCTCGAATAGGTTAACGTCTTTCGCCGATACTAAATGATCTCGAATATCGTCCGACTCCCATCTACTCCCGACCGGAGAGTGTGCGACGAGAAAAAACGATCGGCTGTCGCTCGTCCATACCGGCCTGCTATACGAAATGATTGTCCGAAATCCAAGGGCCGACCGGCCTGTGCTGACGTCGTACAGGATAGGCACCTCCATCAGTGGGTTTGTACTCGCAATGTCTTTGATGTCAGGATTGTCCATCCATTTGTCGGGTATTCCATCGGTGAGATAGGTTAGGAACAGACTCTTCCCGTCTGGTGACAAACTTAGATTCCGAGCATATTCAAGACGGGTAGCTTTCTTATGAGTAAATGGATTCTCGATGGCGAGTACTGAAGGAGGAGACCACTTCCCCCCATTGTCGCGGTGCCGCAGATACACTGTTCTGGTCCCGTAACCGTCCGAGGGTACTTCACCGAAGTCGATTCGGTAGCCGCTTGCGACATCTCGATCTACTTTAGAGGCCGGCGGAGACTGCATTCGTGAGTCGAGGACGCTATAAATAACGGTCGTAGCGGTAGAGTCGATCGTATAGGACACGATGGAATTGTCCGAGACGAAGGATTGCTCCTGGTTTCCAGATTGGGCATCTACAATTACAATCTGCGCCTTGCCTGCGATAGATTTGAGCATCGCGAGACGACGATCATCCTCTAGCCATCTGATGTCTGAAATATCTACACCGGCGGTCAGAATCCTTCCCGCGGTGTGGGGTCCTTCATCTGCACCCCTTACGTAAAGCTGGAAGTCGTTCTGGTTTTGGGCGAGGTTAGGAACCTTCAATAGATAGGCGACCTGGGTCCCCTTGTGATTCAACCACAGGCCGGTAACATACCGTACTCCGACGCAATCTTCAGGAGTGATGTCCGGCGCTTGGGACCAACCACACTTATGAATCATCGAGATCAGGAACAGCAAAGTGACAGACGTGTATTTATGAAATCGTGGCATACTTCTCTTTTCTCTCCTGAACGTAAGCTGTTAAAAGGTCACTCTCAGCGATAACTGAAGGGAGCGCGGTCCTCCCATTTGATAAAGAGGACTCAGAGTACCGAGGCTCTGCGAGAGAATCGCTGTCGCTTGGCCAAACTGGACGTCGCCGTAATTACCGTCAATCGCCCCAAAGTTGGGGTGGTTGAATATATTGAATGACTCCGCGCGAAACTCGCCATGTGCCTTGTCATACAGAGGAAATGAGCGACGGATTGAAAGGTCGGTCTGAACCGCGCCGAATCCGTAGACAAAGTTGCGGGGAGCGTTACCGTAGTCGGTCCCTAATGGAAGAGCGAACGCCGCCGGATTGATACTTCGCCCGCCCGGGTATTGTGAACGAGACCCATATAGGAATAACGGGGCGTTAGGTACGATATTTAGGCCACTATAGTAAATCTGCCCGGTGTTGGGATCGGTCAACTCATTGCCATTGAGGGAAACAGGGAACCCCGTTCTCGCGGTGAATCTCCCATCAATCCCCCAATTAGAGCTAAGCGCAGTTCCCAACGCAGAGGCCTCGCTGTGCGGAAAATCATAGGAGATTGCGGCGCTAGCGTTGTTTCTGACGTCTTGGTCGGCATCCCCACGTTTGTAGGGAAACGACGAGTTGAACGATCCGTAATCCAGCGAGTGAGACCAGGTGTAAGATCCGAGCGCCTGCAGGCCTTTACTGAGCTGCCTTTGAAACTTGACCTGAAGCGCGTTATAGCTCGACGTCAAGCCGTTTGTAATGACGTATAACGACGTAAAAGCTGGATTGATAGCGGATATATCTCCATAATATTTCTGCTCCAAAAGTCTTCTGCCGTTTGCTCCCACATAGGAGACGGTAAGCGATTGGGACCTCCCCAGCGCTTGCTCCAGACTGGCATTCCACTGGAACGTGTAAGGTAACTGAAGGTGAGATGGACTTGTGTACACAGGGCCGTAAGGGGCAACTAACGACTCATTTACCGAAGGCATTGAGCTTGGTGCGAGCAGAGGGAAACTGGCAGGCGTTCCATATGCAGACCCAAAGTAGTTGGTTGCTGAGTAGCCTGGACCATTAAACGCATATGCCGCCAGTTGCTGCCCCGTATCGAAGAAGACTCCACCACCACCTCGGAGCACCGTTTCATGAGCAGCATCAGAATTGACAACGTAGGCGATTCCAAGCCGTGGAGCAAAGTTATACCAGCTGGTCTTCCAAAGAGCTGCACCCTCTGGTGCGAGAGTAAGGTTTGCGAGATTATCCAAACCGTTTACGGTGTAAGGTGTAATCCCTCTAGAGACACCGGGAGGCGGATTCACATCCCAACGCAATCCCATTGATAACGTGAGTCTCGGTCGTAGACGCCATTCGTCTTGAGCGAAGGCTGAAAAATTGATGTAGACCGGATAGTTGGACGCGTCCGACTGCACGTAAGCCGCGAAAATACTATTTGAAGCTACCGCAGCCGCAGTCCGGAATTGGTATTGAATGTAGGGGCTTGACTGAGTAATTGTTGGCGCGAGTCGGCGCCAATCAACGCCCATCTTGACGGTGTGTTTGCCATGTTCTTGCGTCGTGGTGTCCACCACGTTCCATTGCTGTTGAGTCCCACCCAAGAACGATTGGGTGAGCCTCGGAATGTATGAGCCGAATCTCAACAGTACGAACGTAGTGGCATCTTCGGGAGCATTTTGTAGTTGGCTTAGGTCTACAGGGACGGCTCCACCGAACGCATCCGGAGTTGCTCGACTCTCAGCCGAAGTGTTGCTGAAATTCAGGCGAAAGTCGTTGTCAATGTGGCGGGCGATATCCGTTGTTGCCCCGAAGGTGTATGTGTGCGATCTGTATGTTGACGAAGTATTGACTGATGGAATGGAAGCCTGAAGGTATGTGCCTCGTGTATCGCCACTGGAGGGCGCGTCGCTAAACCGGAAGAATAGGTGTGTCCGCAGCCCCAAGGTGTGATCGATACGAACACTGGTAGCATCGAGGCTGTTTGGATTGGACCATCCACCAATAAATTCTCCTAGACCACTACCGAGATCCGGTGCGCCTGGAGTTGGAAGAGGAAAGGCATTTAGCACTTGCTGCAGTGAGCCCGTTGCGGACTGGCGTGTTGCAATAGTTGGGACGGGATTCATTGTGGCCGCTATTGGTTGCTGTAACCTAAGACCCTCATAAGACGCGAAGAAAAAAGTGTGGTCGCTACCGTTGTAGAGATGTGGGACTCGGATTGGGCCACCAAATGTTCCTCCAAAATCATTCTGTCGTTCCGCAGTTTTCGCAGTTGCAGGCACCGTATTGTCGTTGAACCAGCTGTTGGCGTCGAGGGCGTCATTGCGAAAGTACTCAAACGCCACTCCGTGCCAATCGTTTGTCCCGGAACGTGTAACCATCGAAAACTGGCCACCAGGGTTGCGACCATATTCGGCGGAGTAGGTAGAGCTCTCGACCCGAAACTCTTGCAGGGCATCTACTGAGACGAGTGCTTGTGTTGTCCCTAAGGCCGTGGAAGATGGCAACGAACCACTGATCGAACCCCCGCTGGAATTCCCCGAAGCGCCTACGTTTGCGCTGACTCCATCCACACTGTAAGAATTGGATTCAGTTCTCTGGCCGTTCACACTGAACTCGCCTGCGAATCCTAAAGTCGAGGTCTGCTGCGGCGAATTGGTAACTGTGCCCGGAGTTAATAAAATGAGGCTCTGGAAACTGCGACCATCGAGTGGGGTGTTCTCTACAAACCGTCGATCAATCACGGTGCTGACAGATCCATCTGTTGTGTTGATCGTGAGGCCACTTCCGTCAACTGTTACTGACTGGGTTGCTGAGCCTACTTTGAGCATCAGCTGAAGGCGCTTATCATCGCCGACATTCAAAATGATATTTTTCACCGATACGGTAGCGAATTGCTCTTTTGACACTGTCAATCCGTAGTGCCCCGGTTTTAGGAAGGCAAACGTTGCGTTGCCAGTCTTCCCGCTTGCGCTACGCTGCTCCTGATTGGTTTCAGAATTATCGAGGATCACCTCCGCGTCGGTGAGTGCGGCCCCCGTCGTATCATTCACCGACACGGAAAGACTGGCGGAGCTTGATTGTCCATGACAAGGGGGCAACACAACGGATAGACAAGCTGCGGCAAATGCGTACAGAGCAATACGACGGGAAAAGAAAGCAATCCTGGGCATAGGTCTCCTCAGGCTCAAGTGAGCCCTGAAATCGTTTGGTGAATCTTTGGTCTTACTCGAGTCGGTCAGCTTGCCCGAACGATTGGAGGTGCTCGATGGTGCCGTGGAGCATGCTCTCCTGAGTTCGCAGGGTGGCAAGCAACTGCGCGACTTCATCTGCGTTGTGGTTTGCGGGGAGACTGGATGGGGACAATGTGAGATTGGCGATGAGGAATCGTTCCAATCGGTCACTGTCCTGGTTAAGAGTCTGGGTGGCGATTCGAAGCTCGGCGATGGTTTGAATCGAAGGAGGGGTGCGGAGCTGCGGCGCGGGGCTTGTGTTGTCGTCCTTGAGTAGAGGATTTAGATCTTCATGTAGTGAATGAAGTTCCAGGCCGTAAAAACGGATGTGTTTGTCCAGAAGAGTGAGCCACAGCATTCTGTCTTCCGAGACCATTGATTGCAGCTCGTTGCTCGCGAAGTCGGAGCCCGCGATCTGATGGATACTCCAAGCCTCTCTGTGGAGTACGGAGCAATGGCGGAGCGCGTCACCCGCGATGGCGTGAATGCGCGAATCTAGTGCTGTCTCTGGTACACCCGACTCAGACAATGCCGAGCGGAGCTCAGCATCCAGTGGAATGCGCTGTTCATCTACTGAGAGCGCTTCGATGGATTCAGCAACGGGCTGTTTGTTGACAGCTCTCTGACTTGGCGGTTCGTCTCCGGCGTGAAGGTCTACCTTCAACTGTCGCTCTGACCGCAGCGGAGCAAACACCCGCTCGACTGCAATCTTTTGCGCCGTTGTTTCAAAAACACCATTGATGGAAGTCCCACCGTCGGGCATTCGCTCGACATCCACGGTCCGCTCAACGTCCGGACCCAGATTGCTGAGGAGGAGGAGAACCTCAAGTGTGAGGTGGGCGCCCGACTTCTGCGGTCCGGCTAGGCTCGGATTGATCTCTTGACTGGCAGCCTTTTCCGTCGGCGGATCGAAGTCCCTCTCAAGTTGCGGACTGGGTGGCAGCAACTCGTACTTGAGTTCTTCAAACCTATACTCGCGGGTCTGGTCGTGCTCCTGGACTCTGAATGTCTCCCGGATCGGACGATTGGTGCCCGCTACGAGGGCCAGGTGCGCCTCGACAATGGAAGGTTGACCGGCGGCTGGTGTACTTGCATAGGACAGTTCGTAACCGCCGTCGCTCGGTCGGACAGTCAGCTTTGCGTCATCGCCCGTCAGGGACCTGAAATCGTCTGCCTCTGGGAGGTGCATCCATTCCGCGTCCGAGTTGCCGTTGGGAGTATTGGCGGCTCGGCGTTTCGTTGGATAGTCAGTTTCCTTGCCCGACTCGCTCACCCAATGTCCGCCGATGAGCTTGCCGTGGTGGTCGAGGAGCCGAAGTGCCCGCCGTGACGGTGTCTTTCCACGGAGACTGTCGATCGTCCCGCTCTCTAGGACCTTTCCTTGCTCGGATCGGACTTCAAAGGCAAATGTGCGATGCATTGCGCCATGCGCGGGGATCGCAGCCTCTTCAGCCTTTGAGGAGTCGAAGAGCAGTTTCGCTGCGGTAGGTGGTGCGGCGAGACCCTTCGTGTGTAGGAAATGGAGATAAACCCCAGCGCCGAGTAGCAGAGCCCCAACTCCAAGAACGGGAAGCGGCATCAGCCAGTGGCTCGTGAGCCACGAGGTAAGTCTCTTCCGGCGATCCACCTTCGGCTTGTCTGCCGGGGTGTCTGCGAGCGAGCGGATTTCAACCTCTGAGAGAGTAGGCCCTTCGGCCAGGCTGTCCGCAGAATCCTCGACAGGCAGGTCGCGGTAGGAGACATTGACGCCTGGTCCGCTGCCCGACAACATAATCTCGATGGTCAGGTCTCGGCCGTCGCTCAGCAAAACATGCGCCCTTTGCAGGGGGATCCCGTCCCCATCGACCTCAAGCAGGTCCAGGGAGGCAAGCGTGATGCCTTGCTCGCTCAGCACTTCAACAAACTCTGGTCGCGAGATCATGTCCAGGTTGTTGAGCTCGAATTCGTTGAACTCGCCAGTAATAGCGGTCGTGCCGAGTACCTGGCCGTTCACCGCTACCTGCAACTGTGACGGGCGGTGCTCGAATGCCTCTCGCTGCTTGCGCCGCAATCGTTGCCGCGCCCGGTCCCTCCGCTGGCCGGCACCGGTGCTCGGTGGGTCTTGATCATCTGGCTCGTTGTCGTCGGAGGAGAAGTGCATATCGAGGCTCGGAATCCCCAGGATGTTGTTTGCGGTATCGAGACAGGTGCGGCAGCTTACAAGGTGTGCCAGTTCGTTCGTGCTCAAGGTCTGTTCTGATCCCTCGGCATATCGAATTGCTATCACCTCCTTGGACAAGCAATCTCCTTCAGCCTTCGAAAGGATGCGCTCTCGGAGTTCTGCCTTGAGCTCGGCTGGATCGTCTGGCAGGTTGCCCTCCTGTTCTGAGGAGCCTGGAACAGATCCCTTCCGCGACAT
>Ga0182030_10007873_pt1 | contig 22166 bp, 15 predicted proteins | sample 812S3MmetaG_FD_121299 | JGI IMG/M metagenome (GOLD analysis project Ga0182030, IMG submission 121299) | Permafrost microbial communities from Stordalen Mire, Sweden - 812S3M metaG (Illumina Assembly) | ecosystem: Environmental > Terrestrial > Soil > Wetlands > Permafrost | place: Sweden... | reverse complement strand
CTAGGAAGAAACAAAAAACGCAAGTTCAGCAAAACAAAGGATGAGTTCAGCGATCCCACCCATCGGACAAAAAGACGTCCGATGGATGGGACACAGTTTCATCCACCGTGGGTCGGCGACGCCGGTGGGGAACTAATAAGAACAGGGAGAATCTTCGCAAACATGGCATTCGTTTCGAGACCGCAAAGCTCGTGTTCGAGGATCCTTGGATTCTTTCCCGAAAGGACCTTTCCCACGATGACGCAGAGGAACGCTACAACGCACTTGGACAGATCGCCTCAGGGACAACTCTGTTCGTCGTCTTCACGGTAAGAGAACAGGATGAAACGGAGGCAATTCGCGTGATCTCCGCAAGAGCCGCATCTGCCCAGGAAAAGAGGTCGTATGAGGAAGCTCGCAACCGCGCACAAGCGGGACATCGCCACCATCGCCGCAAAGATCGACGCTACGATTGATTTCTCCGATATGCCCGAGGTTATCGACTGGACCGGTGCGGAGATCGGCCGCTTCTACCGTCCGACCAAGCGCCCAGTCACCATCAGGCTCGACGACGACGTGATCGATTGGCTGAAAAGCTATGGACGAGGCTACCAGACCAAGGCAAACTTGCTCCTTCGCCACGCGATGGAAACCAGCACGCGAGCGTCTACAAAACGCAGGAAATCCGCATAAACGAGGCGGGGCCGCGCGGTCGACACGGAAGCGTTTAAGATCGCAAGATGAAGCGAGTTCTCTTGTCCTGGAGCAGCGGGAAAGACAGCGCCTGGGCCCTCCATCTCTTGCGCCGCGATCCAGAAATCGAAGTCGTCGGCTTGCTCACCACGCTGAATACAGAATTCCAGCGCGTAGCCATGCATGGAACGCGCCGCTCGGTGCTCGAAGCGCAGGCCGCTTCGGCTGGGCTGCCGTTGTGGATTGTGCCTCTGCCTTGGCCCTGCTCCAACGAAATCTATGAGCAGCGCATGGCGGAGGTCTGCGATCGCGCGGTTGCAGAGCACATCGATGCCGTTGCATTCGGCGACCTGTTCCTGGCCGACGTGCGAGCCTATCGCGAAACGCAACTCAGGCCCACCGGGCTGGAGCCGCTGTTTCCTTTATGGGAGATTCCCACCGGCCAACTGGCCTCCGACATGATTGCCGGCGGCCTTCGCGCGAAACTGGCTTGCATCGACTCAAAGCAGTTGACCAGTTCCTTTGCTGGACGCGAGTTCGACGAAGCTCTGCTGCGCGACCTGCCTGCGGATACAGACCCCTGCGGCGAGCGCGGCGAGTTTCACACATGCGTTTACGACGGCCCGATGTTCACCGCGCCGCTACGCCTGGAAGCAGGGGATGTTGTCAATCGCGATGGATTTTTCTTCGCGGATTTTCTGACCTCTGTTCCCTGATCTTGTTCCCTGCTTCTATCCCTTCTTCCACCATTTCCCCGGCTTCTTCGGCGCCTTTTCCGGCTCCTTGGCCGTCCCTGCAGGCAACCCAGCCTCTTCCGCCGTGGGCAGCGTATGCGTGTCGTACCATTGCTGGATCACCTGGGTCTGCCAGCGGTCTCCACGGGCGATCCACAATTGCGCGGACATGTCATAGCGGTCCATGTTGGTCTGCAGCCAGTAAGGGCGGTTGTCGCGCAGCCAGGCCTGCCGGTAGAGATCGCGCAGCAGCGTGTACCCATCGCGAATGTCATCGAACCCCCCGTTGTTCGAGCCAATCGAATACAGCAGCTCCGAGACCTCGTCGCGCCGCGCTTTGTCGCCGCTTTCCGCCAGTTGCCGCGCCTGGTTGTAGAGCGACACGCACTCGTCCGCGGCCTGGAACTTGAGGCCCACAAAGTCGATTCTCCGCGCTCCAAGCTCCAGCGCATCCAGCGCTTCCTGGTTGTCGAGCTTCCCGGCGGCGCGCGCCTCGGCCAGCAGAGTAATGGCCCGTTCCGCATCCAGCCGCAACTCACTCAGCACCGGACGTATCTTTTCCGCTATGCGCCGACCAGGAGGCGAAAACGGATCGACCCAGAAGTAGCTGTCACGCGCGTCGCCCAGGTCGGCCTTCTTGAGCAGTGCGTGCGCCGCCATCAAGGCCTGCTGCGCCTGGTTGATTTTCCCGGTTGCATCGCCGTGAAACGCGATTCCATACGAAGCGGTAAATGCGTCCTCAGAACTCTCACCCACCTGCCAGCCTGCCGCAGCGCCAAACAGGACGCCAAACCAGTTTGCGTCGAAGATGCCTTCGCCGTCGTCGTTCCACACCGTGTTCAACATGCCCTTCGAGCCCAGCTTCTGGCCGTCGCGTACAAATGCACGAATATTGCCCATCGCCTCGTTGTTGTTGGGGTAGAGGCGGCTCCAGTTGTTCACTCCAGGCGCCACCCAGGTCTCGAGGCCAGCCTTGGTGAACGGCAAAATCTGCGCAGTAAAATCCGGCTCGGCATCGTAGCCCCAGGGCACGGCGATCATGTCCTTGGGAAGAGTGCCCACCAGGTCGGGCGAGTTGACCGCAATATCGCCCCAGAACAGCAGTTGTTTGTGATTCGGCTCAAGCGTCGTGTGGATCTGAGTCAGAAAGTCCATATAAACCGCGCCCAGTCCGCGCTCCTTGACTGCCTCGCGCGTTCTTCCCAGCCCGAGTTGGGAAGTCTCATCGGCGCCCACGTGCGCATAGGGTCCGGGAAACACCTTCGCCAATTCACCAAACCATCCGGCAATCTGAGGCAGCGTTGCAGCGTCACCTGGCGCCAGCACTGCGCCATGCGGTGTTTCACCGAGCGATGAGTACTGCTCGAACTTGAGCACGTTGTGCAGATGGCCAAATGCCTCCTGCTCCGGGATTACAGTGATGTGATACTTCGCTGCGTAGTCGACCAGTTCGCGAGCCTCGGCGGGCGTCATCGAGCCGCCGGGAAAAGCCGCCGCGGGCGTGCTTGCGTACGCGAAAGTATGCTCGAAGTACGGCGAAAACGTGTTCAGCTTGTACGCTGCGAGCGTGCGAATTTCACGGCGCAGGAAATCCATAGTCGGCAACGGGCCGCGCGACCAGTCGTCTGAGATTCCCCTATGCGGCATGGCCGGCCAATCGCGCAGTATGGGCGCGAGCAGCAGCTCGTCCTTCCCGCTGCCGCGGATGAGTTGCTTCACTGTCTGCGCGCCGTAGAAGATGCCGGCCGCGGTTTCAGCAATCACCGCCAGTCCGCCTTCCCGGTCAGGCACAATCACGTAGCCTTCGTCGTGCATCTCCGCATCGAAAACCAGGTGATTGCGTTCCAAAAGAGCCTTCGCAGCCGCTGAATCAGCCCGCTCCAGCCGGATAAAAGGAGCGTCATTCTGCACCTTCCTGTTGCCAAGAGCCAGCTCGGTCAGGTCTTCGGCCGCAAAACCATCTTCCGCACCGCCGGCGGCGACGAAAAACCCCACGCCCCCGATCGGAATTGTCTCGACGGAAGCGCATTCGCGCGGTGCAGGAACCAGGTGCAACTCCGCGCAGGTGGGCGCGCCCGTTGGAGAGTTCTGCCCAACGGCAGCCGCCGCAGCACACAATAGAGCCAATAAGAAGAAGTAATGAAAGAAGCGCATGATACCTCGCTGGAGAAACCCAGTTGCGATGTCAGGCTATCGCACGCAGCTTGCAATGTATACCGCGGCAGGGGTTAACAGACTCACGGATTCAGAGGTTCTCGTGAGAGCAGTATCCCGCTACCGGAGGCTTTTCAACGCGGGGTAGAGCTTTCGCCATTGCGCATATCCAGCCTTGTAGGCGGCGACATCGCCTTCATCCGGCTCGATGCGCTGCGCCACTTCGATGGCCTGCGCGCAGGCTTCGTCCAGATTTGCCCAGTGTCCTGCGCCCACACCGGCCATCAGCGCCGCGCCAAACGCGCCGCCTTCTTCCGCGGTAAGCACTTCAACGGCGTGGCCATAAATACCGGCCTGAATCTTGCGCCACAACGGCCCACGTGCGCCGCCGCCGCCAAGCCTGATGCCGCTTACCGGAATGCCGAGCTCCGCAAAGAGCGTGAAAGTGTCTTCGAGCGAGTAAGCCACGCCCTCGAGCACCGCACGGACAAAATGGGCGCCGGTGTGGGTGGTGGAAATGCCTGCAAACGCTGCTCGTACCTGGGGATCGAGATGCGGCGTGCGCTCGCCCAGCAGATACGGCGCCCATTCGAGGCCTTCACTGCACGCTGCAATTTTCTCCGCGGCTGCGGTCAGGCCGTCGTAGTTCTGGCCGGCAAAGAAGGTCTCCTTGAGCCAGCGGAAGCTGAGCCCCGCCGACTGCGTTACGCCCATCACGTGCCATAGGCCTGGAACCGCGTGGCAAAAAGTATGCAGGCGTCCCTTGGGGTCTTTGGTGGGCGCTGCAGTGGCGGCAAAGACTACGCCCGATGTGCCGATGGTGGCCGAGACAGAGCCCGGCTGAAGAATTCCCATGCCCACCGCGCCCGCTCCCTGGTCGCCTGCTCCGGCTACCACAGGCGTGCCGGCCGTTAGCCCCGTGAACCCGGCCGCGGTCTCGCCGATGCGCGCGCACACCTCCGGTGACTCGTACACCTTAGGCAGCCAGCTCTCGTCGATCCCCGCCGCCTCCGCCACTTCCTTTGACCAGCGGCGATGCGTTACGTCGAGCAGCAGCGTCCCCGAAGCCTCCTGCACGTCGATGGCGAACTCGCCGGTCAGCCGATAACGCACGTAGTCCTTGGGGCACAGGATGTGGCGGATTTTTGCGAAGATCTCCGGCTGATATTCCTTGACCCAGAGCACCTTGGTCACCGTGAAGTTGGGCAGGGCCGGGTTGCAGGTGAGCTCGATCAGGCGCTCGTAGCCGATCTTTTCGGTCAGCCAGTCACATTCGGGCTGGGTCCGCGTGTCGCACCAGATCAGTGCAGGTCGCAGCACCGCGCCGTTCTCGTCGAGCATGACGGCGCCGTGCATCTGGCCCGTGAGACCGATGGCGGCGATGGGCTCGTGCGGCTCAGGGGCGGACACCAGAGCCTCGCGAATGGCCTCCTGCGCTGCGCGCCACCAGTCTTCGGGGTCCTGCTCCGCCCAGCCTGGATGGGCCGTCTTGAACGGCTCATGCTCGCTTGCCGCGCTGGAAATCACCTTGCCATCGGCATCGACCACGACAGCCCGCGTCCCGCCCGTGCCCACATCCATTCCAAGGAACCACATATCCTTACTCTCCCTTGCTAAATCGCTTTTCCCGGCGCAGGCAGCATATCACCCAGAGCCTGGTGGAGAACAGGGGACCGGCAGAGGGAGGATCAATATCCAGCTTTTCTCCTTCTTGGCATCAGCGGATTTCGTCCCCTGCGGGATACCAGAACAATCGCATGAAGGTGGTAAAGCGGGAGAAGGGAGTTCACCGCGGCCCTACGGGACGCGAGAAAGGGATCTGGACGCTCCCCCCGGATTTCATCCGGGCTATTTTCATGTCTTCCCTCCGGGAAGAGGGCCGATTCGTCTCCGTTCTGGGCAACGGACGGAGCCACCTGCGGAAAAAAGAACTGTTCATGCGATTGCTCTGTGCGGGATACAAAATGCAGGTCATATCAACTCAGTCGCCGGGTAAAATGACCGCTGCTTGAGCAGTTGGACAATTTGCTCGCTGGGGACCGGGGGGCTGAAATAGAACCCCTGCGCCTCTTGACAGCCATGCGCCTTCAGGAATGCCAGGTCCTCAGCCGTTTCAACCCCCTCGGCAATGATCCTCAGGTTCAGGCCTTGGCCCATGCTGATGATGGCGATGGCAATGGCCGCATCGTCAGGGTTCTTGCCGAGTTCGTGGATAAACCACTGATCGATCTTCAATGCATCGAGGGGAAGCTTCTTGAGATAACTCAAGCTGGAGTAACCCGTTCCGAAGTCATCGACCGACACAACGACTCCTCGATCGCGAAGTTTTTTTAGTATGGAAGCCGCAAGCTCTGGCTGTTTCATGAGTACACTCTCGGTCAATTCCAGCTCGAGATTTCCTGGATCGAGGCCGGTTTCGCGCAGCGCTGCAAAGATCCTTTCCAGGAAGCGCTCGTCACGAAACTGGACCGCTGAAACATTCACGGCCACGGTTGTAAACGGCAGCCCTCGATCGACCCAGGAGCGGGCGTGTCTACACGCTTCGCGCAGCACCCAGTCTCCGATTGGCAGAATGAGACCTGAGTCCTCCGCAACACGAATAAAACTGAGCGGAGGGACGCAGCCTCGAGTGGGATGCATCCATCGAATCAGCGCTTCAACTCCTGTAATGACTCCGGTGTCGATATCCACCTTCGGCTGGTAGTGCAGCGTGAATTCCTTTCTCTCCAGGGCAAAGCGCAGATCTTCTTCGACGGATTGCCGTTCCACGGCGCGAACATTCATGGCGGGTTTGAAAAACCTGCAGCATTGACGTCCACTATCCTTTGCCTGGTACATTGCGGTGTCAGCGTTCCTCATGAGCGTTTCAACAGTCATGCCGTCATTCGGATACATGCTCACACCTATGCTTGCGGTGACGTAAAGGACGTGAGCGTCGATCGAATGAGCCTCCGAAATAGCCTGGAGCACTCTCTTCGCAGTGATGGCTGCATCCTCCGGGCCGTTTAATTCCTGAAGCAGCAGCACGAACTCATCTCCTCCCTGGCGGCTCACTGTGTCCGGCATGCGTACATGCGCCTGCAAGCGTCTGGCGACCGATTGAAGCAGTTTGTCACCGATCAGATGTCCGAGCGAATCGTTGATGTGTTTGAAACCATCCAGATCCAGGAACATCACGGCGGCCTGGCCCGAGTGACGCTTTGCCAGGGCCATTGCCTGGCCAAGCCGGTCATTCAAGAGCAGTCGATTGGGCAGGCCGGTAAGAAAGTCGTGCTGGGAGGCATGGAGGATCTGCGCCGCCATCGCCCTGGCCGTCGTCACGTCGCGGAAGACGACGACCGATCCGGTAATTTCCCCTTCGCGGTTGTGAATCGGGGCGGCGGAGTCGTCGATGAAGTGTTCCTGACCGTCGCGACGGATGAGAATACAGTTCGGGGGCAGATGTCCGATGCGGTTGAGTCTGATTGCTTCCTCCATCGGATTGACAATTGTTGTGCGGTTCTCGGAGTCCACGATAGAGAGCACTTCATTGATGGGACGGCCAATCGCATCCTGCTGCGACCAACCAGTCAGTTCTTCGGCCACCAGATTGAGCAGAGTTACGCTCCCATGAGGGTCGGTACAGATCACGGCATCGCCGATGGAATTGACAGTTACCCGGTACGACTCCTCGCGCCTCCATATCTCCTGGAGGTGCTTTTCGCGAATATTCATTTCGAAAAGGATGAAATACGCCAGGGCGGCTAGGCTCAGGGCGCCGAAAATGCCGGCCAGATAAACGAAAGCGATGGTGACACGAATGAGCCTTCGCAGTGTGACGGTCTGGGAGAATTCCAGCGAGGTCTCTTCCTGCTCCATATCGGCGATCAGGCCGTCGATTTTTCTCACGGAGAGCAACCCCACATCCGACAGGACCAGCGCTTCGGCCTCGTCGCGGCGGCTTGAACGGTAGAGTGAGATGGCTCGACCGAGTTCAGCCAGCTTTATTTGGAGCAGATTGCGCAGCACAGGAATCCTTGCCTGTTGACGTGGATTGTCGGCCGTCAGTTGAGCGAGTCTATCGATGTGCAGCTCAACCTGGGCAATGGCCAGGTCGTAGGGCTCCAGATATTTCGGGTCGCCGGTGTACAAGAAGCCGCGCTGGCCAATTTCCGCGTCTTTCAGGAGCAGCTCAGTGATCTTCAACTCGGATAGAACAAGACGCGTGTGTGTAACCCGATCCTGGTGGGCAATCTGAATCAGGAGCTGACGCCTGAGGACCACGGTTGTTGCCACCAGCAGGATCAGCAAGATCACGAACCCGGCAGCAATGCCGAGCCGCTTCAAGCCCATATGCCGCTTGGAGCTTTGGTTCTCCGTGTGACGGTCAAGACTCAAGGGCATGCCTCGGACCTTTCCAAGGAACCGGCGTCTTGATGGAGTCGAGAGTCACTGCGGCGCGGTCGTCTCCTCTAGAGCGCGCATCTCCGGCGTTGTCTTCGAGCAGGTGCACCGTTTCAGACCTTTCTTCAGTGACAACGTTGCCCATTCAATGAGACATCTCTTTGCCTCATGGGAGAATGGAAGGCGTTTTCTTCATTTTCAAGAAAATTCAATGATGATTGTTGCAAATACCGACACCAAGGTCTGTCCAGTTTTGCTCAAAAACGGGAACCACCTCGGCACCAGTGCCGAGACTGTGAAGCTCAGGGCTGTCTTGAAAGGGTGCGGCGACCGCTGAACGATTCAGTCCCGGCAATACCCGTCACTCTCCGCGCAAGGCACGGTTGGGATCGATGGACGCGGCACGGAAGGCTGGGAGCGTGGAAGCGCCCAAGGCTAACAGGAGCACACCAACGGCGGCCACGGCAAGGACAAACGGGTCAAAGGGGCTGACTCCGAAAAGCATGGAACGGAGCAGGGTTGAGGCTGCGGCGGCGCCACCCAATCCAAGAACGCAGCCTAGGCCGGCAAGCTTGGCGCCGGATTCCAGGACGAGCCGGATGATTCCGGCGCGCTGCGACCCGAGAGCGATGCGGATGGCCATCTCCTGCACGCGCGAGGCGACGGAGAAGGCGATGACGCTGTAGATGCCAAGGACGGCGAGCAGAACCGCGGCGAAGGCGAAGCTGGAGATCAGCACAGTATTGAAGCGGCGAGGCGCCTCGGTGTCGGAGACAGCATGCTCCATGGTCTGCACCTGGGTGAGGGGCAGTTGCGGATCGATGGCTCGGACCGTGGAGCGAAGGACGCTTTCCATCTGTTCGGGCGGCAGGGCGGTACGCACGAGAATGAAGCCGCCATTGCCATTGAGATCGGTGGCGGGATTGGCGAGCGTACCGTAAGAATCTTCCGACTGGGCCACTGCGCCGTAGTATTCCTCCTTCGAAGGTTCGTCTGGAGCGCCGAGCTTTACATCCTCAACCTCCCCCACCACCGTCATCCAGGGGGTCTGCATCTCCTGGGTGCCAATGCGGACCCTTTTGCCGATCGGATTTTGATTGGGAAAGTAGTGCTGGGCCATCTTCCGATTCACAATCAGGACCAATGGCGCGCCGCCTTTGTCCGCCTCGGTGAATGTGCGCCCGCGCAACAGCGGAATGCCCATGGTTTTGAAATAGTCGCCGATCGAATGGGAGGGTGTGGCCAGGTTCATGGGCGCACCCTTGGGCGGGACATAACCCTCCACAACGAAGGTCTGGTTGCTATTGCCGCCTGTTCCCGGGACCAGGTCGGCGAGTGCCACAGACTCGACGCCCGGAAGCTGGCGGAGGCGGCGCACGAGATCGTCGTTGAAGGCATCGATCGACGCCTGCGTGGAGTATTGCTTCTGCGGCAGCGAATAGGAAGCGGTGGCGACGTGGTCGGGGCGGAATCCGAGATCGACGGAGCGCATCTTGTCGAAGCTGCGCAGAAGCAGGCCCGAGGCTGCGAGCAGGACCAGGGCGATTGCGATCTCCGCTACTACCAGCGTTGAGCGCAGACGGGCATGGCCTCCGCCCGTGGTTCCGCTGCGGCCGCCATCTTTCAACGTGCTGTTGACGTTGGTGCGCAGAGCGGCGAAGGCTGGGGCCAATCCGCAGAGCAGGCCTGTGACTACGGCTAGCAGAAGAGCAAAGCCGATCACGTTCCAGTTGAGGGAGATTTCGTTGATGCGGGGAAGGCTTTCGGGCAGCAGGCTTTTGCCGAGATTGAGCGCCGATGCGGCAAGGCCGAGGCCGAGCATCCCGCCGCTGACGCTTAGGACTACGCTCTCAAGGACCGCCTGACGAATCAGTGTGAATCCGCTTGCGCCCAGGGCCAGGCGCACGGCGACTTCTCTCTGGCGGCGGATGGCGCGGACCAGCATGAGTCCGGCAAGATTGACGCAGGCTATTAACAGCACCACGGCGACGGCAAGGAACAGAGTCCGCAACAGTGGGCGGGCCTGCTCGACTGTCTCTTCCTGCAAGGGGCGCACTACGGAACTGATGCGCAGAGTGGCCATCATGGCCGGATAGCCCTTCATGATTTCGACTGCGACTCGCTGCGCGTCGCTCTGGGCTTGCGTTGGGGAAATGCCGGGCTTGAGGCGGCCCACCATCGAGTAACTCCAGTTGGCTCCCGACTGGGGAAGAAGCTCATCCGGCCGAAAGCTCATTGGGACCCACAATTCGGAGCGGTTCAGCTGGCCGGTGACCAAGGGGAATTCGAAGCCGCGGGGCATGACACCGATGACGATGTACGGCTTGCGGTCCAGAAGAATTTTGGTGCCCAGGATTCGCGGATTGGCATTGAAGCGGGTTTTCCAGGTTGCATAGCTCAGGACAACGACCTGCTGGCTGTGCTCGTCTTCATCGGCAGTGAAGACCCGGCCAAGCTGCGGGGCGACGCCGAGAGTGGAGAAGACTCCCGCAGTGAGCCGCGCGGCGCTTACTTGAGCTGCCTCGCCAACGCCGGAGAGTTCGTAACCCGAGTAGGTATAACCGCCGATCGCCGCAAAGGATTTGGTGTCGCGCGAGTAGGCGCGAATGTCCGGCACGGTCACGCCGGCCTCGCCATTGCCGCCTATGTCGGCGCCTTCGAGGCGGTCCGCCAACACCATCAGCCGGCCTGAATCCGGGAACGGCAACGGCCGCAGCAGAACCCCTTCAACGATGGAGAAGATTGCAGTCGTGGCGCCAATGCCAAAGGCCAGCATCAGCACGGCTGTAATGGCAAATCCTGGGGACTTGCGCAATTGCCGCAATACGAATCTGAGATCGAAGAAGAAATTCCGCATGGGTCTCCTCGCCGGGGCCGCGATACCGATTGCTTGCATTTGGCGAGCCAAATGATTCGCGCAATAACCTACGCAAATTCAGCGGAAAGGGTTCAAAATGCCATGGTGATTCGATCCAACACCGTTCGAAGTTGGGAAAGCGTGTTCGCAAATGAACACGAGGCTTGTTTATTTCTTATGGAGTATGTCCTGGGCCACTTTGTAATTACCGGGACCACCTGTGACGGCAATCGGAACCACGGCGCCGGCTTTGTCCTTTTTGAAAAACGGAATCAGCGGCTTCATGAGCACTGACTTGAACCCGGTGGCGGCGTGGGAGATGTCGGATTGCATACGAAGATTCCCATTCAGATGAACCATATCGTCGCGGAAGTTGAAAGAGCCGCTCAGATCGACCGAGGCTCCAGGCATCTGAAAGGTGATCTTTTGTGTGGAGAGAACACCGTCTCGTATCCTGACTTGTCCCTTCAGGGAGGAGAGAACATCGCTGGACGGATTCGATGCCCGATCGTTTGAGCCTTGATCGGTTGAGGCAGGACCGGTTGAGGCAGGACCGGGTGTGCCCGGATCGGACTTGGATTCTTTAACTCCCTGGGCACGCTGGCTGAAAGCCGATAGGTTCTGCTCGGTAGCTCGATCTGTAAGCCGCTCGGCAGGCACGTCAAAGGTTCCATCCACCTTAAGACGGTCAAGGAAACCGATCCCATCTTTTGCGGGATCGACATGTGCGTGACTATGAAGCCATACGACGCCTGCGACTGGAACCTTGTCATGGATAAAGGGGCGCAGAACATCCTCCGCTCGGCCGTTAGAAACGGCTATATCCACGTCAATGACTTTGGGAGAACCCACGATGCCGCCTTGCGCATGGATGGCCGTTGCCGCCGTCTTTGCATCGACGCCATGAAGGATTACGTCCCCATTGAGAGCGTTGATTGCGCAGTGGACAGAAGTGTTGAACTGGGTTGGGTGGCCGCTTCCGACGGCGAAATCAAGGGTATATGAAACTGCATCAGCCTCGATATTTGCCAGAGTGCCGTGAAAGTGACCTGCGGAAGAGAGCGTTCCGCTGACGTTGCCGAGGTCGTGAAGGTTCACGTCGGCGAATTTGAATTCGCCCGATAATGGCGTGGCGCCGAGAATCTGCGGATTCAGCGGCCCGAAACTCCCCGTGGAGAAGATGTGCCCCCCTGGCTTGGGGTTCTGCATATCGACGGAGTAAGCGAGCGGCTGCCCCTTTTGCAGATTGCCGATTGTGAGCATCCGGATTGGAAAGGAATAGCGATTGCCATCGGCACGCATGATGTCAAGCGTGGAGTTGTGAATGCGAAGTTGCGCCACCACAGCTGTCGGGCCGCTGAAGCTGGCACTGCTTCCCGGTGGAAAATCCTCGTGATTTTCGCGGCTACCTAACTGGGGTATCACGACGTGCAGCCCAGTAATGTCTACCAGGTCCACACGTTCGCGCAGCAGAAGCAGATCGCGCCAGGTACCTTGCACGGTCACGCTGGTGATCGAGCCCAGAGGGGGGATATCGGGTGCAGAGTTACGTCGCAGCGTGATTCCTGTCGCCATAAAGCCGGGATGGGGAAAGTAGACGCGATGGTAATGACCGATGCTGACCTTGCTGGCCAGCACTTCCTCGAGCAGGGGCTTGATGGTGCGATATCGGTACGGCCAATGCACGTTGATGAAGGTCACGGCCGCGACCATGCAGACGGCAATGAACAGAGCAAGTCCGAAGACCCAGTATCCCGTCTTGCGAGTCCAGACTCGCGATTTGTGGCGCGTCTTGGGAGATTGAGGCGCCATGGACGACAATGGAGAGCTTTTCATGGAACGGGCTTCTGACCAGGGAATGACTCTGGGGCCGAAGTGGATTTTCGATGCGTTGAGCCGTCCTCTTGGCGCACTGAGCCACGATTATGCATTGAGATGGTTCAGGCTTCTATCCAGAATTGATCAATTGATTTGCAATTTGGCGATTTGCCAATTTGCTCAGTCGCAAACGCTCTGGAGTTGGCCAAACACGACCGTAGCTGATACCGCTATGCGATATTTCAGCCCGTACTGTGACCTTTAGCACAGGCGCTCATCCGCTGCGGGGCGACAATAAGTGGGTGAGGCCAGGCGAGCCCTGTGCGGAGCCGGCCAGGAGAAAAACATTCATGAGCGATCTAGCTACGCTGGCTGAAGCCGTTGCGGTTGACCCCCTTGTTGGCCATCCCGCCGACTACCACGTCTTTCATAAGTTCATCGAGCGCTGCAAGGAGCTTCCGGCCATTACCACGGCCGTCGTCTGGCCTTTGTCGGATGTGGCTTTACGCGGCACGGTGGAGGCGGCAGTCGAGGGTCTCATCGAGCCTACGCTTATCGGCGATGAAGCCCAAATCAAGGCACTGGCCGCCAAGATCGGCGTGGACATAAGTGGCTATCCCATCCTCGATTGCGATTCCGAGCGCAAAGCCGCCGAAGTCGGCGTCGCCATGTGCCGCTCCGGCAACGCCCTGGCCATGATGAAGGGCAGCCTGCACACCGATGAGTTGATGAAAGCCGCCATGAAGGCCGACACCGGCCTGCGTACCAACAAGCGCATCTCCCACGTATTCATCATGGACACGCCGGCCTACGCCCGTACCCTGCTTATCACAGACGCGGCTATCAACATCACTCCGGAGCTCGAAGACAAGGTCCACATCGTGCAGAACGCGATCGATCTGGCCCATGCGCTCGGCATTCCCGAGCCCAAGGTGGCGCTGCTCTCGGCAGTTGAGACGGTGAACCCCAAGATCAAGTCGACACTGGATGCGGCGGCACTCTGCAAGATGGCGGACAGAGGCCAGATCATCGGCGGCATCCTGGACGGGCCGCTGGCTTTCGATACCGCGGTAAGCGTCAAGGCCGCCAAGATCAAAGGCCTGGTTTCCCCCGTCACCGGACAGGCCGACATTCTGGTTGTGCCCGATCTGGAGAGCGGCAACATGCTGGCCAAGCAGCTCGAATACCTGGGCGGTGCGCAACTGGCCGGGATTGTCCTCGGCGCCCGCGTGCCTGCCATCCTGACCAGCCGTGCGGATTCCGCGGAGACGCGTCTTACCAGTTGCGCCGTGGCCGTGTTGCTGCACTATGCGACGCATCCACAGGTGAAGGTGTAGCAGCGAACGAGCAAGTCGGCGCTAGGAGCAAATCGGACTCCCAGGTCTCAAATGCGAGACCTGGGGAACCCGCATCCTTTATCCCGAAAAGCAGGCCCTTCGACTCCGCTGAAGTACGCTCCGCTCAGGGTGACAGGCCTTTTTGAGGGGGCGCGAAGCTTTCTTGCGGGTCTACTGAGAAACTGAAAGGTGCCTCAAACTCTGCCAGCTCTCATCTTCGACCTCGATGGAACGCTTACTGACTCCAAGCCAGGCATTGTCGGCTGCCTGCGCAAGGTGCTGGACGACCGCAACATGGGCGACCAGGGACCGCTGGACCGCTTCGTGGGACCTCCGGTGGAGGAGTGGACCGCCGAACTGCTGCCAGATGGCAGCGAAGAGGCTCGCGTTGCCTTGGCACGCGACTACCGCGCCTGCTACGACCGCGAAGGCTGGAAGAACAACTCCGTCTTTGCCGGCGTGCGAGAAATGCTCATTGGGCTCCAGCGGCAGGGATTTCCCCTTTATGTATGCACCTCGAAGCAGCAGCGCTTTGCCGTGCGCATTCTGGAACTCTTCGAGCTGTCAGGCTTGTTTACAGCAATTTATGGCGACAAGGCGGAGTACACCAGCCACAGCAAGGGGGACCTGCTGGCGAAGCTGCTGCGAGAACACTCGCTCAGCCCACACACAGCGTGGATGATTGGTGACCGCATCCACGACATTCAAGCCGCCCGCGCCAACCAAATCCGCTGCCTGGCCGCCGGGTGGGGCTATGGTCCGCCAGAGGAGCGCGCACTGGCCGACGCCGTTGCTCCGACCCCGGCGGACGTCGTGGGGCTGGTGTTGACGGAGAATTCTGAAACCCCGGCCGGCGGGAAAGCCACCCCACCGCCTGCATAACGGACAGGCAGGCGAACCGAAACCCAACCATTGCATTTTTCGCTGTTTTCCAGGGAACCGTTGCCTCCACGCCTGCATCCAAGTCAATGCGCGGGGAAGAGGAACAGGCGATCCATGCCGGACGCCCGAAGTCCCTCCACGGGCGGAGGAGATTTTCCTATGTCTACACACACAAGTGAGGATTCGAAAGCAGCCAAGACTAACGTTTCAGATGGTTTTGACACCGAACAGGTCAGAAACCTCTCCAGCGTATTGAACGCCCTGCTCGCCGATGCATTCGCTCTCTACCTCAAAACCAAGAATTTCCACTGGCACATGAGCGGGCCCCATTTTCGCGACTATCACCTGATGCTGGACGACCAGGCCAGTCAGGTCTTCGGAATCACGGACGACATCGCCGAGCGCGTGCGCAAGGTGGGCGGCACAACCATCCGCTCCATTGGGCACATTGCGAAGCTGCAGCGGATCACGGATAACGACCAGGAGTTCGTTCCCGCCCGGGATATGCTGCTCGAGTTGCATGGAGACAACAAGGCTTTCGTCGAGAGCCTGCGCGCCGCGCATGAAGTGACAAGCAAGGCCAATGAATACGCGACCACCAGCATGATCGAGGTCTGGATCGACCAGGCTGAGCGCCGTGCCTGGTTCCTGTTCGAAGCCACCCGGTAAATCCGGCTGAACCAGTCCAGCGCCGATTGCCCGCCTGCAAGGCGACCAGCGCTCGTCCAACACCACACACAGGGCCCCGTGTCTCTTCCGGAAGGGACACGGGGCTTTTTGTCTTTGCGGCACCCGGGACCCATCTTCAGGACTGCCGGACCCAAGCCTCCGCTGGAACCACGGCTGCAGGGAATACAGCCCTCAAGGCGCCTTTGCCTTAGTGAATTCAAAGGAAATGGCTTGACAACCTCCTTTTTGTTGAAGAATCTTCACTGTTATCCCGATATATGAGGAGCACTGCGGGAAAGCGTACACTGCGTTTTGAAAGGTTCCGCGCAATCGGCCGAGTTCGGTCGCATCCTCAGAGCCACAGTCAACCAGAGAGATTCTCTTATGCCTAACGAGGCAACACCGGATTCAGGGGTCGCCCGACCGCACCGTCAGGATGCGGCGAACCTCTCTGCTCTGATCGACAGCATTGAGGATTTTGTTTGGTCTGTGGACTTGAACTTTCGACTGGTGACCTTTAACCAGGCAGTGCAACGGTACTATGAGACGCGTTTTGGCGTGCAGGCCGCGGTGGGAATGCGGCCGGAAGATCTGCTTCCGCCGGTCAGGGCGGCACGTTGGATCTCGCTTTACGAGCGTGCGCTGAAGGAAGGCTTTAGCCGGTCCGAGGCGGTTCGATCGGATGGCCGGAATGGCGAATTAACGCTCCGGCCGATCATTGCCGATGGGAAAGTAATGGGCATCTCGGTTTTCGGCACGGATATTACCGAGCGCAAAGCGGCGGAGGAAGCCAGGGCCTTGCTGGCGTCGGTTGTCGAGTCTTCCAACGATGCCATTCACACGGTCAAGCTGGATGGAACCGTTGCGAGCTGGAACCGCGGCGCCGAGTCGCTTTTTGGTTACCAGGCCGAAGAGATCGTCGGAAAGAGCATTGCAACTCTCGCTCCCTCAGGGCGCGGCGCGGAGGTGCCTGAATTCATTGGACTCGTCTCCCAGGGCGGCATAGTCAGGCCCTTCGACACTTCCCTGCGCGCCAAGGACGGACAGGAAATCGATGTCTCCCTATCCATTTCTCCTATCCGGAACTCCGAGGGAAAGGTCGTGGGAGCTTCCGCAATCGCACAGGATATCCGCGAACGAAAACGGGTTGAGCGGGAGCTGAAGGAAGCAGAGAGAAAGTACCGTGACATCTTCAATGGGGCCATCGAAGGCATGTTCATGAATCTCACCGACGGCAAGCCGATGGTCGTCAATCGCGCCCTGGCCAGTATGCTTGGCTACGAATCTCCTGGCGATTTCGTATCGACCGTCAAGGATGTGGCGCTTGAGGTGTGGAAGGACCCGAAGGAACGTCAGAGACTGTTGCAGTTGATTGAAGAACGCGGCTCTGTGCGCGGGATGGAGTGCGAGTTCAAACGCAAGGACGGCTCGATCATCTGGGTTTCGTTGTCCTGCCAGAGGACCCAGGGAGAAGATCCACAGGCACACTATCTCGAAGGCTTTGTCGAGGACATCAACGAGCGCAGGCAGGCGGAAATGGATCTGCGCCAGAGCGCGGAATCCCTCAAGGAGTCGCAGGCGATCGGGGCCTTGGGATCTTACGAGTTGGAGGTTGCCACCGGGGTGTGGCGCACCTCCGCGGTGATGGATGACATTTTCGGCATCGGCCCCGATTACGAGCGTTCCGTATCCGCATGGGTGGCCCTGATTCATCCCGAAGATCGCGCGGCCATGAGGGCTTACCTCGCGGAAGAGGTTCTGGGAAAGCACACGCCTTTCGACCGCGAGTACCGCATCGTTCGCCTCTCCGACCATGAAGAGCGCTGGGTCCACGGAGTGGGCAGACTCGAATTGAATGCTCAGGGCCAGCCTGTCAGAATGCGCGGCGTCATCAAGGACATCACCGAGCGTAAACGTGCGGACATGCAACTGCGCGAGAGAGAGGAGCAGTACCGCGCGACATTCGAGCAAGTCGCTCTTGGCATTACGCACTCCACCTTCGACGGCCGGATCTTGCGATGCAACGCCAGTTTTGCCGCGCTCGTCGGCTACACGATGGAAGAGATATGTGGCATTTCCGTGGATGAGATTACACCGCCCGTGGACCGCGAGGCCTGCGCGATCGTGCGGCAACGTGTTCTCTCCGGAACCGTCCCGTCTGCCACTATCGAAAGGCGCTTTATCCGCAAGGACGGCGGTTTGACCTGGGGCAAGGTTACCCTGTCGCTCCGGCGCGACAAGGATGGCCGAGCACAGCATTTCATTGCTCTGATCGAGGACATCAACGCCCTGAAGGAAGCGGAGAGGCGCCTGACCCGAGTCCAGGACGAGTTGCGGCTGAGTGAAGAACGCTACCGCACCGCGTTCCAGACCAGCCTGGATGCGGTCAACATCAACCGCATCGACGATGGAAACTATGTCGAATGCAACAAGGCATTTCTTGACATCGTCGGGTACACGCGCGAGGAGATCGCAGGCCAGTCATCGGTAGAGCTTGGCATCTGGGTCGATCCTCAGGATCGGCAAAGGATGATCGATGAAATGCGGCTCCACGGCAGTTGCCGGGACCTGGAGGCGCGCTTCAAGAAGAAGAACGGCGAGGTTTTCTGGGGGCGGATGTCCGCATCGCCAATTGGAATTGGCGGCGTCCCGTGCGTCCTGACCATTTCTCGCGATATCTCCGAATCCAAAGCCGCCGAGTTGCGCCTGGCAACCGCCGCGGAAGCATTGCGGATCAGTGAAGAGCGCTATCGTACGGTATTTCAGACCAGCCACGATTGCATCAGCATCTGCCGTACCGACAACCAGGAATATATCGATGTGAACCGCGCGTTTCTCGATTCGATGGGATTCGAACGCAACGAAGTGATTGGACGGAGTCCCGTGGAACTCAATCTCTGGATGGATCTTCACGATCTGGAGAGTTTTACGGAAGCCCTTGTTCGAACCAAGGAATGCCGGAATATCGAGATTCAATTCCGCAGGAAGAACGGAGAGGGCGTCTGGGGGTTGATGTCCGCGTCCGTAATCGAACTCGATGGCGTGGTTTGTATCCTCTCCATTGTCCGGGACATCTCTGAAGCCAAAGAGGCTGAGGACGCGATTCGCAACCTTGCCTTCTACGACCCGTTGACGGGACTGCCCAACCGCCGCCTGCTGTTGGAGCGGCTGCAACAGGCTCTCGTGGCCGGTAACCGAACCGGGCTCATGCGCGCGCTGCTCTTTGTCGACCTGGACAACTTCAAAACCTTGAACGACACGCTCGGGCATCAAACGGGCGACTTGCTTTTGCAGGAGGCCTCGAGGCGCCTTTCCGCGTGCGCGCGCGAAACCGATACCCTGGGCCGTCTCGGTGGAGATGAGTTCGTCCTGATGCTCGAAGACCTAAGCGAGGTCCCCGAAGAAGCGGCCGCGCAGGCCAAGGCGGTGGGCGAAAAAATCCTGTTCACCGTTGCCCAGCCTTACATGCTGGATGGACGCGTGTGCCGCAGCAGCGCCAGCATCGGCATCTCCTTGTTTGGCGATAGAACAGAGAACTCGAAAGAAGTGCTGCAGCAGGCGGATATTGCCATGTACCAGGCCAAGGCCGCCGGCCGCAACACGATGCGCTTCTTCGCCCCTGCGCTGCAGGCGGCTGTCAATACCCGCGCCACCCTAGAAGAGGAACTCCGCCAGGCAATCAGGAACAGCCAGTTTGTCCTCTACTACCAGCCCCAGATCGACCGCAACCGCTTGATTGGCGCAGAGGCACTGATCCGCTGGAACCATCCTTCACGCAACATCCTGCCGCCTGGCGATTTCATCCCGCTGGCCGAGGAGACAGGCCTCATTCTTCCCATGGGAAAATGGGTGCTTGACGCCGCCTGCATGCAGATTGCCGTGTGGGCGGCCAGCAAGCAAACCGCGCATCTGTCCATCTCGGTCAATATCAGCGCGCGGCAGTTTCGCCAGCCGGACTTTGTCGCACAAGTGCTGTCGGCCCTCGACCACGCGGGAGCGAACCCGCGCAACCTCAAGCTGGAACTCACCGAGAGCATGCTGGTAGAGAATGTCGAAGACGTGATTGAAAAAATGACCGAGCTCAAGTTGCAAGGCTTGAGGTTCTCACTCGACGATTTTGGCACAGGTTATTCATCGCTTGCCTATCTGAAGAGATTGCCCCTGGACCAACTGAAGATCGACCGCTCCTTTGTCCGCGACATCCTGGTGGATGAGAGCAGTGCAGCCATCGCGCAGACCATCGTCTCTTTGAGCCGGGCCATGGGCTTGCCGGTGATCGCGGAAGGCGTTGAGACGGAAGCGCAACGCGAGTTCCTCACCCGCATTGGCTGCCATTCTTTCCAAGGCTTCCTGTTCAGCCGGCCTCTGCCCCTCAAGGAGTTTGAAGACCTCTGGCTGAGTCCCGCAAGGAACGTGGTCTCCACAGCGGAGTAGGCCTTACCTAGAACTGCCAGACCAGCCCGCTGGAGACGCGGCCGAAGTTGGTTGGCAAGCCGGAGATCCGGTAAGGAATTATATTTACCGGGGTTTCGAGGCCAAAGTAGGAGTACTGATAGCCACCCTCGATGCGGTAAGCGAATTGCCGCGAAATCGGTGTGTCCAAGCCGCCACCGACAAACGCTGCAAACGAGGCGGTTTGCCCGATTGCCCCGTTTGCCGCCCAGGTTTTGCTCGCGCCAGCGGTCCCCCCCATTCCCTCCACAAAAACGGATTCCCTCCTGATACGCCAGGTGTATTGCGGGCCGCCCATGATGAAGTAGGGGTGCTGCGGCGCGCCCAGGTTGGATCCAAAGTATCCGGAAGTGTCGACTTTGAAGCGCAAGTTGTGCCAGGACCCAAAGGCCACGGAGGCATCGAATCCATTCAACCCCTGGTGGTATCCGGTGACTCCATTCAGGGAGTTGGAGAGAAATGAATAACCGCCGTAAACCTGCATGCGTGCGGGGGCCTCCTTTTGGGCGTGGAGGGTGGAGGACAGGCACAGTATTGCAATCAGGGAGAGTAGACGAGATGGCATTCGAGGCCTCAGGTTATGTAGTCTCTCCATCTTATCTGGTTGTTTTGGTTTTTTGGATTCGGCAATCTGCGGATTCGCGAAGGGCGTCTCACTCTGCGTACGAGCAGCGACTCCACTGCCAGCGAAATCTGTTCGCGATGTTTTTTGGCAAGCGAGATTTGGCTGGCCTGGCGGCTCGCCAGCGGCCTGCCCATCAGTCCATGGACATGCTCAACTGGTGCCGCACATCCGCGCCGCGAATCCAGAAAATTACATCCGTGGCGATGTTCGATGCGTGGTCGGCAATCCGTTCCAGGTTGCGCGACACCAGGATGCCGTTCATCGCCTGTTGGGTAAACTGCGGCTTCTCCTGGATCAGTTGCAGCAGGTCGGCATGGGCGCGGCGATTCATGCGGTCGATCTCGTCGTCCATCTCGCGCACCGAGTCGGCCAGCCGCGCGTCCCCTTCCAAAAGCGATTGCACCGCTGAGCGGATCATGCGGCCTGCGAACTCGCCCATCGCCGCAAAGTCGACCGGCAAATCCACTTCGGTGTGCTTCAGAATCTCCTTGGTGCGGCGCGCGATTCCCATCGACTGATCCCCAATCCGCTCCAGGTCGCCGTTGATCTTGATCACCGCCAGGATGAAGCGCAGGTCGATGGCCATAGGCTGTTCCTTGGCCAACAGTTCATAGGCCATCTCATCCAGCCCATGCTGTGCGGTGTTGATGGCCGTCTCATTCTGTTTCACATACTGGCACAGGCCCTTGTCGCGTTGGAGGTAGGCGTCCACCGCGGACTCGACGGCCTGCTGCGCCAATGCAGCCATGGCAAGGAGCCTGTCCTTGAGTTCGGCGAGTTGTAATTGAAAATGAATACGAGGCACGCCAGTTTTCTCCCTAATAGACAATTGTGCATCATGCAATGTTACGAAAAGACGAATTTCGGTGTACGCACCAGAAATGTCACGACTTGGCGGATGGTCTTTCCAATTCGGAACCCGCGGGTGTTAGACGCGACCCGAGCCACAACGATGTTCTAGGCTATCACCATGTCTTCCTTGCACGCTCCTCATGAACAAGGCTGGTTTAGGGTTTAGGTTCCCCGCCCTTGCGATAGAAAAAATCGCAAGAACGGGGCATGGAGCAGTTTTGGCGCAACGGACGCGGGTTCATCGCCTGGCCGTAACTCGACACGGCGAGTCAGGCTGCTCCTCAAGACGCAATTCTTTCCCTGAACCCGGCCGGCTGTGAACCGCGGCAGATCTACAAGCTGATGACCGGCATCATTGTGCCGCGGCCGGTGGCGCTTGTCTCCACCGTGTATCCGGGCGGCGTGGCAAACCTGGCGCCGTTCAGCTTCTTTTCGGTCCCCCACCGGCGTTGCCGACTCACGGGTGGATGAAACTCTCGTGGGGACGTCCGAGCAGCCCCAAATGCACCGTGCCCCGTTCTTGCGACTTTTTTCTGTCGCAAGGGCGGGAGACCTCAACTCTTGACGGTTTTCCTTTGTTTTGTTTAACTTGCATTTTTGTTTCTTCCTAGTTCCCCACCGGCGTCGCCGACCCACGGTGGATGAAACTGTGCCCATCCATCGGACGTCTTTTTGTCCGATGGGTGGGATCGCTGAACTCATCCTTTGTTTTGCTGAACTTGCGTTTTTTG